>Ga0255343_1001851_pt1 | contig 26627 bp, 19 predicted proteins | sample wastewater_treat_4_FD_192413 | JGI IMG/M metagenome (GOLD analysis project Ga0255343, IMG submission 192413) | Wastewater microbial communities from Lulu Island WWTP, Vancouver, Canada - plant16 | ecosystem: Engineered > WWTP > Wastewater > Unclassified | place: Canada: Vancouver, British... | reverse complement strand
TCCCGGGTGTTGCGCTGGCCTTTCCCGAACCACCCGCCCAGCCCGATCATCCCCAGCAGATAGACCACGATGATCGCCCAATCGGCAAAATTCAGATAACGGTTCATCAGAAGCGCCCATTTCTGCGCCAACCCGCCGGCCAAAGCGAGCAAAAACGCGACCAAGCTTCCCGTCGGACTAATCCCCGGCTGCCACGCCGATGAAATTTATTTGGGTTTCCGTAATCAGGTGATCGAGGTCGGAGCAAAAGCCGGGAACAGCGGGACGCGCGCGCCCATGCCGCCGGGGATTATCTCGTCACAGTCTTCTCCCGGCCGGGACGATGATCCGTTGGGGATTGTAAGCTTGACGCGTTGCTCCCATAACCTACGGTCTGCGGCATGAACTCTGAACCTCGGTTGCGGTTTGGGTTTCCGGGCTGGCGGTCCCGCAGCCTGTTTTTGTGTTTCGTAGGGATCTTTTTATTGTCCCTCTGCCAAGCCTTTGCGCATCGGCCCTACGAGCGGGCGGCCGGCACTTTCCAGCGAGCGGACGGGATCTCCATCGCCATTGTGCGGCATTATGTGGATGGCATCTTGATGGGCGATCCCGTTTCGATTCGGTTCCGTTTACCCGACGGGGCTGAAATTGCCCGGACGCCCCACCGCGCCGATGCGATCGTACGGCCGGTGGCGTCGGGGGTTGAGATCTATCAGTTCGAGCTATGGATTCCCCTCGCCAGGCGCGTTGATTTATTCGACGGTTACACGTTGAAAAATATTACGGCGACCCGCCGCTGGCACTCTCTGGTTGTTCACTTTACCGAACACTGGGGCCGTTATCTGGGGTTTGCTGGTGCCGGCGTATTTTTATTGCTTTTAAGTTGGGGCCTATGGGCTTTATCCCGGCGGAGGTGGATCCGGCCGCTGCAGTGGATTGGATCGGCCTTCGCTTACCTCGTCGTATTCTTGTTTTTTTACGACTTACTTTTTCTTGAGCCGGTTTCACCGCTGGTTTTTATCGGAGGCGGGGTGATTCTTGCGGCGCTTTATTTGTATCTGCAAAGGAAGAAATAGGCGCCCGCTGGCTTTCTGTGAAAGCGCCAGTCGTTCCGCTTCATCGTTCGCGGATTGTGACTTTGAATGATGCTCTCAAGGCCAGTAATCCCGGATGCAGATCGGGCAAAAGAGATCGCGCTCAGTTGATTGGCCGTCCCGACTCATTTCCCGCACTTCTTTGGTTATTGTGCGTTGAGGAAAGACACTGCGGCAGATGCGGAAAATTCTATCCATCCCGGGCACCGAATCACCCTGCCGCCGGGAACACCGAAAAACGAAAAGGGGCAAAGCCAGAAAAAACCCGTCGCCACCGGAGGGCAACGACGGGCATGAACACCGGATAACCGCGCGGCGGCGGCTCAGAGCGACCAGCCTTTGCGGTTCGTGCGTTTCACAATGTGATCCGCCGCGCGGGTGTTTTTCGCCCGCATGTTCGGACCATCCCATTCCAACTTCTGGCCGACCCGCAGGGCCACACAGCCGAGGAGGATGATTTCCGTGAGATACGCCGCGATGTCGAAATCCGAGTATCCGGGTTTGCCACCTTTGCACGCCGCGATCCATTCCAGATGCTGGCGGGCATCCGCCGAGCCTTGGAACGCATTGTATTCGATCCGGCGCGGAATGGCCTGCACCGCCTCGTGGTTCTGTCCATTCAACAATTCTTTCTCATCGTTCAACCGGACATAAAACTTGGCGCCATAATCGTCGGGCGAAAAGACCTTGCCCTTGTCGCCAATGAGGATGCAGCCGCTGCCCGGCACCGTGCCCATCATCTCTTCCACGTCGGCCGTGACCTCGCGCGGCGGTTTGTTGTTGCCGTCGTGGGCGAAAGGATCGTCGGGCTTCGGATTGCCGCCGTCGTACCACCAGAACGTCGCGGGCACCAGCCCGGCGCGGGCGGGGAATTCGAAGCGGATTTTGGATTTGAGCGGCCAGCTTTCCCGGTTGATGCCGGACGACCACGCCTCGACTTCCGAGGGATATTCCAGCTTCAACGCGCGGAACGGCAGGTTCGCCGTGTGACACGCCATGTCGCCGAGCGCGCCGGTGCCGAAATCCTGCCAACCGCGCCAGGCGAACGGATGATACACCCGCCCCCGGCGACGACTGGACTTGACGCTGGCCTCCGGCCATTCCGCCTTGAACGGCCGCCACGGCGCCGGGCCCAGCCACAAATCCCAGTCCAGCCCGTCCGGCACGGGATCCGAACCCGCCGGGCGATCCATGTCCTGCGGCCAAATGGGGCGGTTGCTCCAGACATGCACTTCGCGGACCTGACCAATCAGGCCGGCTTGAATGACCTCGACCGCGCGGCGCAAGCCGTCCTCGGCGCTGCCTTGGTTGCCCATTTGCGTGGCCACACCGTATTGTTTGGCCATCTTGCGCAGAACCCGCGCTTCATACACCGTCTGCGTCAGCGGTTTCTGGCAATAGACGTGCAACCGCCGGCGCATCGCGGCCGTCGCCGCCACCGCATGCACATGATCCGGCGCGGAAATGATAACGGCGTCCAAGGCTTTCTCCTGGTCGAGCATGCGGCGCCAGTCGCGGTAGAAACGCGCCTGGGGATATTTCTTCAACTGACCGGCGGCCTGTTTTTCATCGGCATCGCACAGGGCGACGATATTTTCCCCGGCACAATTGTCGGTATCGCTGGCCCCCTTGCCGGCGGCCCCGATGACCCCAATGTTGAGTTTGGCGTTGGGGGAGACAAACCGGGCCCGCTGCGGGGCGCAACTCACGAAGGCGACGCCGCCAGCAGCCAGGGCGGCGGTGTGGAGGAACTGACGGCGTGTGAATGAACGCGGTGAAGAAGAATCGTGTTTCGACATGGCTTCTTCCTACGCCCAAGCCGGGGACAGGACAAGAAGAAATTTCACCGGACGGCGGCCGGCCCGGGGGCCGCGGCCCGGCCGGCTTTTGCCTTGTCGCCCGCGGGGGCCTCCCGCATCATGATTGCCATGCCCGAACGGATGGTTTCCGAGGTCCTGAACAAGCCGGACGCCGCGTTGGAAATGACGCTGCGCCCGTCGCTGTTTACGGAATTCACCGGCCAACCCAAAGTCAAAGAGCGCCTCGAAATCACGGTCGCCGCCGCCCGCCAACGCCAGGAATCCATTGACCACATCCTGCTCAGCGGTCCGCCGGGACTGGGCAAAACCACGCTGGCCTTCATTCTCGCCAAGGCGATGGGCGCCAACATCCGCTGCACCAGCGGTCCCACTATTGAAAAAGCGGCGGACCTCGCGGGGCTGCTGACGAATCTGGAGGCCGGCGACGTGCTGTTCGTGGACGAAATCCATCGCCTGCAGAAAACCATCGAGGAATACCTGTATCCGGCGATGGAGGATTTCAAACTGGACATCATCATTGACCAGGGACCGAACGCGCGCAGCGTGCGGTTGAACCTGCCGCGTTTTACCTTGATCGGGGCCACCACCCGCAGCGGGTTGCTGACCGCGCCGTTGCTCACGCGGTTTCCCATCCGGGAGCGGCTGGATTATTATAGCGCGGCGGACTTGGAGAAAATTGTCACCCGTTCCGCGCGCCTCTTGAATCTCGAGATCGAAGCCGGCGGCGCGCAGGAAATCGCTCGCCGCAGCCGGGGCACGCCGCGCATTGCCAACAACCTGCTCCGCCGCGTGCGCGATTACGCCCAGGTCAAAGGCGACGGCCGCATCACCACCGACATCGCCGACCGGGCGCTGGCAATTCTGGAGATTGACCGGGACGGCCTGGACGAAATGGATAAACGCATTTTGGAGGCGGTCATCGTGAAATTCAGCGGCGGTCCGGTGGGGGTGAATTCACTCGCCGTCGCCGTGGGCGAGGAGCCGGACACGATCGAGGAAGTCTATGAGCCGTACCTGATCATGGAAGGCTACCTCAAACGCACCCCCCAAGGCCGGGTGGCCACTGAGTTGAGCTATCGGAAATTGGGGTTGAAAACCGTCAGCGGCAATCAACCCAGTTTGATTTGACCCCGGATGCGGAAGCCCGCGCTGGTGGCGGCAAATGCGAATCGTCGCCTGCGAGCGAAACTTGCGAGGGTTGCCGCGCCCGTCTCAGCGGCGTGAAGGAGAGGCGAAAGACAAGCCGCCTTCGCGCCGAATCTGCGCGGGGGTTTTTCCCCACTCCCGCCGCAACACGGCGCCGAGATATTCCTGATGTTTGAACCCGGCCTGTTCCGCCACTTCCGGCAGGGGCAGGTTGGTTTCGGTGAGGAGTTCCCGCGCGCGTTTCAACCGGACGCGCCGCAGTTCTTCATGAACGGTCCGATCCAGCATCTCGCGAAACCGCCGTTGCAACACGCTGCGCGAAAGCCCCGCCGCCTCGGCCACTTCGTCCACGTCCAAGCCGGTGCAGGCGCGTTCGCGGATGATTTTCAATGCCCGGGCCAGGTTGCGGTCTTCAATGGCCAGCACATCACTGGACAGACGGGCTTTAAGTCCGCGGGGCGGGATGAGGATCGGCGTCGCCGGAGCGGATTCGCCGGCCATCAATCGGTCCAGCAAAGCGGCGGCTTCATAGCCCACTTGATCGTGGGCGGGCCAGACACTGGACAACGGTGGATTGGTGATTTCGCATAATGCCTCGTCGTTATCCACGCCCACGACCGCCACTTCATCGGGCACCGCCACCCCCGCGCGACGGCAGGCTTCCAGAAACGCCTGACCGCGCTGGTCGCTGCACACCATCACGCCCACCGGCTTGGGCAACCCTTGAATCCAGCGGGCCAGCGCGTTTTCCTGCTCTTCCCACGAACGGGCGGCGCGGTCGCGTCGCGGTTGATCATAAACCGCCAGCGTCTCTCCCCACGGCCCCAACCAACGCCGGAATGCCTCCCGCCGGAGAACCGACCAGTTTTCATCGGCCAAACCGTAATACGCAAAATGCCGGAAACCGCGTTCCCGCCAATGTTCGGCGGCCAATCGCGCAATTTGCGCGTCGTCCACATGCACCAACGGAATCCCCGCCCCGGGCACCAAACCCAGGACATCCACCACCGGGACGCCGCTGGACTTCACCAAGTCGGCCAAGGCGCGGTTCTGCACCCGCGCAATGATACCGCTGCCCCGCCATTCCCGCAGCCAGCGGGGACCGGATTCCTCCAAACTACGCGGCTCATGAAAAATCGCCCAGTGCCGGCGCTCGCGCACGTACCGGCCAATACCCCGCAGAATATCGCGTCCGGAAGCCAGCGAGGTCTCCACCAGCAACGCCACATGCCGCGGCCCGAACGCGGGATGCGCCCGCGCGATGCGCTTGGATTTTTTGGAGTCTGGCATCTTCAATCAAGCAGTTAACCGCCCACCTCAAGGGTGGCCATCATCCGGGCCATGATGAAAAAATCGCGTGGCGGGTCGAGTAAAAAATGACCGGATTTCTACAAATAAATACCGGCAGCCTTCTTCTCGCCAGTAGGAAAACCGGCTAGATTTAGCCCGTAATTCGCAACTGGGTGATGGTCACGGTCAACAATAAGACCCGGGGATGGAAGGCGTAACGCATTTCCAGAACTCCCCGTTCCCTGCCCAACCGCGCGTTGACGCAGGGGTGCGATCACTGACGAATTTCAAAGGAGGGGATTATTGGTTGAGGACTAACTGGTTCGGCAGGGACGCCTTCGCGGCGTCCCTGCTTGATTTTTGGCCGGGACCGTCCATTCTGCCCCGGACGTTTTCGTTCCGGCGCACTGTCCGCCGGGGAGATTGACAACCGAACGCGCCCGATAAACCGGCACAAACGAGCTACGCATCATTATGGAATCCTTTCGCATTTTTCCTTTGGACTTGGTGATTTTCTTTGTCTTCATCGCCTGCGTCATCGCGCTGGGCCTCTACAAAAGCAAGGGGGAAGGCAAGGACAGCGAGGCGTACTTCCTGGCCGGGCGCGGGCTCAAATGGTGGTTGATCGGGGTGTCGCTGATCGCGGCGAACATCTCCTCGGAACAATTCGTCGGCATGTCCGGTCAGGCGGCGGATTACCTTGGCATGGCCATCGGCAGTTACGAATGGATGGCCGCCGTGACCCTGGTCGTCGTCGCGTTTTGTTTTCTCCCCTATTTCCTCAAGACCGGCATCTTCACCATGCCGCACTTTCTGGAACACCGTTACAACACCGCGTCGCGCACGCTGATGTCCATCTGCATGATGGTGATTCTGATCGGCGTCTCCCTGACCGGCGTCATTTATGCGGGCGCGCTGACGATGAGCGAGTTGTTTGCCGGCCACCCGCTGCTGGGTTTCAGTCTAACGGGCTGGTGCTGGCTCATCGGTCTGATTGCCGCGTTGTACGTGGCGGCGGGCGGCTTGAACGCGTCCGCCTGGGCGGATTTGATTCAAGGTGTCGCCCTCATCATCGGCGGCGCGATCATTGCGTATTTCGCCATCGCCAAGCTAGGGGGAACGCCCGTGGCGGAACTAACTCCGGGCAGCGCGAATCCCCGCGACGTGACGGATGCCGCGGGCGGATTCTCCAAGCTCTACGCGTTGAACCCGGACAAATTCAACATGATCCTGCCGCGCGGTGACCAGCACATTCCCTGGACGGCGCTCATCATTGGGCTCTGGATTCCGAACTTCTATTATTGGGGACTGAATCAATACATCACCCAACGCATTCTGGGCTCGGCGTCGCTCCGGGAAGGGCAGAAAGGCATCGTCTTCGCCGCCGCGATGAAACTGATCATTCCGTTCATCGTGGTCGTGCCGGGGATCATCGCGTTTAACCTTTTCAGTAAAGACCTGGCGGCAGCCCAAGAGCGGACGAATCTGCGGACCATTCAGAAAGAGTTGGGCAGCACGGCCTCGGTCACGGTCTTCAAGACCTCGGAGGATTGGCGGCTGGCGAACCCGGAGATGGCGGCCCAGATTGCCGTGCACAATGCCAAGGTCGAAGCCGCGGGCCACGCGGTGAAAGAAACCGTCATCCAAGGCGGCTACAAGTTTGACGCTTCGTTGAATTTGTTGATCAAGAAGATACTTCCGCCGGGCAGCGGGCTGGTGGGCTTCGTGCTGGCCGCGTTGTTGGGCGCCATTGTCAGTTCGCTGGCGGCGGTGTTGAACGCCGCGTCCACCATTTTCACCATGGATATTTACCAGAAATATCTTCATCCCACGGCGACACAAAGAGGCTTGGTGGGTTGCGGGCGCGTTTGCGTGGGGGTCTTCGCGCTGACCGGATGTTTCCTTGCGCCCCTGCTCGACCAGTTCGGCAGCATTTTCAAATACATCCAAGAATTCCAAGGCTACGTGTCGCCGGGCATCCTCGCGGTATTTGTGTTCGGCTTGATCAACCGCCGCGCGCCCGGCATTGCCGGCGTGGTGGGACTGCTGTTGAATCCCGTGCTCTATTTTCTGATGGCCACCCTGGTGCCGGGCATCGCCTTCCTCGACCGGATGGCGATCTGTTTCTTTGTCGTCATCGCGGTAATGTGGCTGATCGGCGTCATCAAGCCGCTGCCGCAACCGGTGGAATTCAAAACCAGCACGCGACTGAATCTTGAAACCTCCGGCGGCGCCAAGCTGGCGGGCATTGGCGTGGTCGTGATCACCATCATTCTTTACATCATCTTCAGCCCGCTGGTGTTGGCGCGGTAATCCGCTTCCGGCGAGCGCGCGGTTCCAGTCGCGGGGTGGCTCGTAGCGCAGCACACCCGCACCGCCGAAGCAGGACCGACGGCAAGCGAAGAAAAATATGCAAGCAAACGTTACCAAGACGCATTTCGGTCAACTGGCCGACGGCACGCCCGTGGATTTGTTCACGCTGACCAACGCCGCCGGGTTGATCGCCAAAATTACGAACTACGGCACCATCATCACCGAACTGCACGTCCCCGATCGCGCGGGCCGGCTCGGCGATGTGGTTCTGGGATTCGACCAGTTGGCGCCGTATCTGGCGGGCCATCCGTATTTCGGTTGCACAACCGGACGCGTCTGCAACCGCATCGCCCACGGCCGCTTCACGCTGGCGGGGCAAATCTACACGCTGGCCTTGAACAACCAAACCAACCACCTGCACGGCGGCGTGCGGGGGCTCGACAAAGTGGTATGGCAGGCCGAACCACAGCCGGGCGCGGCGGTGCGTTTCCGCTATCGCAGTCCTGACGGCGACGAAGGTTATCCCGGCCAGTTGGACCTGACCGTGTTAATGACGCTCACCGACGCCCAGGAACTGGTGATTGATTACACCGCCACGACCGACCGCCCCACCCCGGTCAATCTGACCAACCATTCCTATTTCAACCTGGCCGGCGCCGGCGATGTGCTCGGCCACGAATTGCAGGTGTGGGCGGATTTTTACACTCCGTCCGACGCGGAATTGATTCCCACCGGCGAAATCCGTTCCGTCGCCGGTACCCCGCTCGATTTTCGGCAACCGCGTTTGATTGGCGCGCGCTGGGCCGAACTCACGACCACTCCCCGCGGCTACGATAACAACTTCGTCCTGCGCGGCGCGTCGGAGTCCCCCGCCCTGGCCGCGCGCGTGTTCGAGCCCGGGAGCGGACGCGTCCTGGAAGTGTTGACGACGGAGCCGGGGTTGCAGTTTTACACGGGCAACTTTCTGGATGGCTCGCTCACGGGCAAAGGCGGCGTTCGTTACGGTCCCCACAGCGGGTTCTGCCTGGAAACGCAACATTTCGCCGATGCGGTCAATCAACCGCATTTCCCCAGCATCATCCTGCGGCCCGGCCAAACCTACCGGCATACAACCATCCATCGCTTTTCCACCCGCTAACCGCACGTTCATGGCTCTTGATTCGCTCGCCGCGCAGACGGCATCCGCTTTTCAACAAACCTTTCACCGCGAACCCCAATGGCTGGCCGCCGCGCCCGGTCGCGTCAACCTGATCGGGGAACACACCGATTACAACGATGGCTTTGTGTTTCCGATGGCCCTCGAGCGGTACACGGTCCTTGCCGCCGCCCCGAACGGCACGGACACCATCACGCTGCGCAGCGAGGCCGGCGAAGGATTTGTAACTGTGAATTTGGCTCAACCGCTCCGGCCCGGGCCGAAAGGCTGGTGGGGCAACTATCCGCTCGGAGTGATCGCGGGCTTTATGGCGCGCGGACTGAAACCGGCGGGCTTTGATGCCTTGATCCGTTCAACCGTCCCGTTGGGCGGCGGCTTGTCCAGCAGCGCGGCGTTGGAAGTTGCCACCGCCACGCTCCTCGAAGCCGTTGTCGGCACAGCGCTCGATCCGGTAGAAAAGGCGTTGCTCTGCCAAAAAGCCGAGCACGAATATGCCGGCATGCCTTGCGGCATTATGGACCAATTCATTTCCACCCTCGGCCGGCCGGATCATCTGCTCCTGCTCGACTGTCGTTCGCGCGAATTTGATCTGGTGCCGTTTACCGATCCGGCGGTGTCCGTGCTCATCATCAACACCAACGTGAAGCACGAATTGACCGGCAGCGAATATCCAAAGCGTCGTCAGCAATGCGAACGCGCCGCGCAAATCCTGGGGGTGCGCTCCCTGCGCGATGCCACCCGGGAACAACTCGACGCACACCGGGCCCAATTCGAAGAGAGCGTTTTCCGTCGCGCCCGGCATGTCATCGGGGAAATCACCCGCACCACCCAAGCAGCCGGCGCCATCCGCCGCGGCGACTGGCCCGAGGTGGGCGCGTTGATGTATGCCAGCCACGCGTCTTTGCGGGACGATTACGAAGTCAGTTGCGCCGAACTGGATGCGGTGGTTGATCTGGCGCACAACCTGGGCCCGGCGCACGGCGTCATTGGCTGCCGCATGACCGGCGGCGGCTTTGGCGGCTGCGCGGTGGCGCTCGTGCAGACCGCCGCAGTGGCCTCCCTCATGACGCAACTTGAGGCCGGCTACACGCAAAAGACCGGCATCACGCCCACCATGTTTGTCTCCCGTCCCGGTGCGGGCGCAACCTTGATCAAGCAATGAAACCTGGCACTCCGACGCCGCACGATCCATTTCCCGTTATGAATACTGAAAGCTGTTTCCGCCTTCGGACGCGTTCGCTCGCGTTGTTGCTGATGGTTTTGGTTTGCCGCCTCAACGGCGGCGCGGCGCCGGTTGTGAAAGATTGGCAAAATCCCCGGTTGACCGGCGTGAATACCCTGGCGCCGCACGCCACCATGGTCATCTGTCCGGACCTCAAAACCGCGCGCCAGATTGGGCCGGTTTCCAACGCGGAACGCGTAAAATCACCTTTTTATCGCTCGCTCAATGGGTCTTGGAAATATCACTACAGCCGGAATCACACCGAGCGGGTGCCGGACTTTTGGAAACCGGAATTTGACGATTCGCAGTGGACGACCATCCCCGTCCCGGCGAACGTCGAGATGCTGGGATTTGGCATCCCCATTTACGTCAACATCCCGTTTCCCTGGCCGCAGCCGTGGGTGCCGCCGTTCGTTCCGGAGGAGGATCCGAACAACACGGTGAACGCTTACCGCAAAACCTTCATCGTGCCGAAAGCTTGGGTGGGACGCCGGGTGTTCATCACCTTCGACGGAGTGAACTCGATGTTTTATCTCTGGGTCAACGGCCAACAAGTCGGCCTGGGCAAGGACAGCCGCACGCCTGTGGAATTTGACATCACGCCGTTCCTGAAACCCGGCGAGAATCTGCTGGCGGTTGAGAACTTCCGCTGGTGCGACGGCTCGTATTTGGAAGACCAGGATTTCTGGCGGTTGAGCGGCATCTTCCGTGATGTGTATCTCTGGTCGCCGTCCGAGGTGCATCTGCGCGATGTAGAAATCCAAACTGACCTGGATTCGCAATACCGCAACGCCTCCTTGCGGGTGAAACTGGACATCACCAACTACACCCGCCTGTCGCGGGCCTTGTTTGTGGAGGCCCGGTTATTTGATCCCGACGCCCGGGAGCTGAAGGTCTTTGGCGGACCGCAAAAAGCCTACGCCGAACCCGGGCAGGCCAGCGAAGCGCTGTTGCAAGCGGAAGTTCCCCAGCCCCGCAAATGGACTGCCGAAACGCCGCACCTTTACCGGTTGTTGGTCACCCTTTATGACCACCGGATGCGCCCGTTGGAAGTCGTTCCCTTCAACGTCGGCTTCCGCAAAGTCGAAATCCGGGACGGCAACCTGCTGGTCAATGGCCGGCGCATTCTCATCAAAGGCGCCAACCGCCACGAACACGATCCCGACCACGGCCAGGTCGTCAGTGTGGCGGACATGATTGAGGATATTCGGTTGATGAAACGCCACAACTTCAACGCTGTCCGCACCAGTCATTACCCCAATCAACCGGCGTGGTATGACCTGTGCGATCGCTTTGGCCTCTACGTGGTGGACGAGGCCAATATCGAGAGCCACGGCATGGGTTACGGCAAAAAATCGCTCGCCAATTTCCCCGAATGGCGCGACGCGCATCTGGACCGCACGGTGCGCATGGTCGAGCGCGATAAGAATCATCCTTCGATCCTCATCTGGTCGCTCGGCAACGAGGCGGGCAACGGGCCGAATTTCATGGCGACCTACGATTGGATCAAGCAACGCGATCCCGGCCGCCCCGTCCAGTATGAACGGGCGGGCTTCGACCGTAACACGGACATTTATTGCCCCATGTATCCGCATCCGGAGGAACTGCGCCGTTACGCGGCGGGCGAGGCGTTCGAGTCGGAATGGAAATTCTACATCGGCGCGGAAGCCCGGCGGGCGCGGCCGTACATCATGTGTGAATACGCCCACGCCATGGGCAACAGTTGCGGCAACCTGTGGCTCTACTGGGATTTGATTTATCATCAGCCGTATTTGCAAGGTGGCTTCATTTGGGACTGGGTAGACCAGGGTCTGCGCCAACGTCAGCGCGTGCTGCCGCTGGAACGCTTTGAACCAGTGCGTCCCGGCGACAAAACCTTCTGGGCTTTTGGCGGCGACTTCGGCCCGCCCGGCACGCCCAGCGATGACAACTTCTGTTGCAACGGTCTGCTTACGCCCGATCGGCGGCCGCATCCCGCGCTGCCCGCCGTGAAACACGTTTATCAATCCATCCATTGCCGGCCCGCCGACCTGGCCGCGCGCCGGATCGAAGTGAAGAACTGGTTTGACTTCACCGACCTCGAGGAGGTGGCCACGGTGCATTGGCGTTTGACCGGAGATGGGCGCGAACTCCAGAAGGGCGGCCTGCCGACACCCGCGCTGGCCCCCGGCGAAACCACCACACTAACGATTCCCGTGAAACCGTTCACCCCCACGCCGGGCGTCGAGTATTTTCTCGACCTCAGTTTCCGGCTGCGGCGGGACACCGCGTGGGCGCCGCAGGGACACGAGCTGGCGTGGGATCAATTCAAACTGCCGGATGCCGTCCCCGCCCTACCTGTGGCCAATCCGCCCTGCGCACGGCTTACGCTGTCGGAAACCTCCACGCGTTTGTCTGTGACCGGCTCCGACTTTACGGCCACCTTCGACAAAGCCACCGGGACGCTGGCTTCCTGGCGATGCAAGGGCGTGGAATTGATCGAATCCCCCTTGCGCCCCGATTTTTGGCGCGCACCGATTGACAACGATCGCGGACGAAACATGGCGCAGTCCCAGGGTCTCTGGCGCACGGCACATGAAGGCCGGCAGGTTCGTGCTTTTACCGTGGAAGAAAAAAACGGCGCCGTTGTCGTCAAAATCACCAGCCATCTGCCCTCAGTGACCGCCGATTGGTTCACGACCTACACCGTCCACAGCAGCGGCGATATTGTCGTGGAAGCCCGGTTTGCGCCGGCCAATCCCGAGCTGCCCAAGCTGCCGCGGTTCGGTATGCAGATGATTTTGCCGGCGGGATTTGATCGGATCACCTGGTTCGGCCGCGGGCCGCAGGAGACCTACATTGACCGCCAAGACGCGCGGATCGGGCGTTACTCCGGCACGGTGCGCGAGCAGTTCTACTACGACTACGTCGAACCCGGCGAGAGTGGCAATAAGGTGGACGTCCGTTGGGTGGCGTTGACCAATCGGAAAGGAATTGGCCTGTTGGCCGCCGCCGATCCGGCGCAAAGTCTCAGCGTGAACGCGTCCCATCACACCACGGACGATCTGCAGACGGCGCATCATCCGTTCCTCCTGCCCCACCGGGATTTTGTCATGTTGAATCTGGATTGGCGCCAACAAGGCGTGGGCGGCGACAACAGTTGGGGCCGCTGGCCGCATGATCCCTACTTGATCCCCTGCCGCGAGCAGAGCTACCGCTTCCGCCTGCGACCCTTACAGGCCGGCGACGACCCAGCCATCCTCGCGCGCCGGCAGATGCCTTGACTCGGCGGGGTAACGCTTACGGCGTGCGGTTCAAGTCGGCGAAGATTCGGTTGGCCTCCTCCAGCGTTTCTTTCGACCCGATGTCGAACCACAGGCCGGGGACCTGCCAGGTGTAAAACGGTGTGCGCGGATACAACCATTGCACCAAGCGCCCCGGCTGGTCTGGATTGTTGCCTTCGGCGATGTATTGCCGGATGAGCGGCAGCGTCGGGCGCGGGTAATAATACAGCGCGATGCCGGTCAGGGTGCTCGTTGGATTTTTCGGTTTTTCCTCGAAGAAAGTGATGCGCCCATCCGCGGCCACTGTGATCGCGTTGTATTTTTTGATTTCCTCGAGGTCGCCCACGTCATAGAGCGCCAGCACCGGCGCGTTGCGCTCGCGACAAACCCGCCCGAAGGCATCCAGTTTCTGGCTGAACAAATTATCGCCCGCGACCACGATGAGATCGTCATCCACCTGGTGTTGTTGCAACACGAAATGAATATCGCCAATGGCACCGAGCTTGTTGCTGTCGTCGGTGGAGCCGTCGTTGACGATGGTGAAAAGAAGCGGCGCGCTGCGGTACCCGTCGGCCCATTGCTGGAATTGATCCGCGAACTTGGCGTTGGTGACCACATACACCCGGTCAATCCCGCCGATGGGCGCCAGATTGTCGAGGACGTATTCAATCATGGGCTTGCCCGCCACGGGCAGCAGCGGTTTGGGTCGCGTCAACGTCAAGGGATACAACCGCGTGGCATAGCCGGCGGCGAGTACGATTACTTTCATGGGCGGGGATTAAGCGCCAACCCCCGGCGCGCGGCAACAGGAAATTGCACCAACGCGGCAGCGGTGCGGCTTTGGCGAAAACCAACAGTCTTCCCGTCCGGCTTTTCCGGGCTCTATGCGCGGACACCGGTTGCGTCGGGCGGGATCAAGGCGCGCCGGTCGGCAACGCCCGTCGGAGACCAAAAACGCCTTTGAGCCATGCCCAGGCGGCGCGCAACCCCACATCACGCATTCCGGCCAGTCCGTAGCAGTTTACCAGCTCGGCTTCGTGTCCACGATAGCGCGGCGGCAAACACATCAGGGTGCGGGTGTCGTCGTCCAGGATGACGAGCAGTTCCGAATAAAGCACGCCGCGGCCGATTTCATATTTGCCCTCCGGCAGTTCCTCGGATCGCGACGGAAAGACCAACCAGGGACGGTACTGCAGCACGAGCCGGCCCTGCGCGTTTTTCAGCAGCCGCCCGTAAGTGCGCACCGGCGTCTGCGCCAGCGGGCGGGCCAGAAACATTTTGTTGCCGGTGGCGGCGGGTACAAATCGCCGATGCCGGAACGTCAGCGTATCCCACACGAACACCGCGCCGAAGCACGTCAACCGAAACGACCAACCCGCGAGGCAATAACAGACCACGACGATGATCCCCGCCCAGACCGCGCCCACCCAGGGATTGATCCAGGCAGTAGCCGGGATGGTCGCCAGCAACGCGAGCCGCGCCGACTTGAGCGCCGCGTCCACCGTCGTGAAGGGGCTGAGCAGGATGAGCACATTGATGGTGTTACCCACGAGCCAGACCACACCGAACACCAGCAAGGCCGCGGGAATCATCAACGCATTGTAAAGCCACGACAAATCCGCCGTCGCGAATCCCAGCGAACTCCACATCGCCGCCTCGGAGGACGGCTGGTGAAATATCGTGACCACAAACGGCACGAACGCGCCCGCCGCCACCAGCCCGCTGATCTTGTTTTCCAACGCCTCCAGAATGTCGAACGGCTTTTTCAACGTGGCAGGCGCGGCAGCGCCGAAGATGTCCTTGGCGGCCACAAGCCCGACCAGCAGAAGCGCGGGCACCCAAAATATCGGTTGGGCAAACCACGGCAAATTGGCGCGTTGTTCCACCGGGGTGCGATAATAATGCACCGCCCCGTAAGCGCTCACCCCCAGCAGCGGGGAAATCGCCACTCCCGTCACCGTGGAAAGGGCCTCGGCAAATTCCGCGCCCGGCAACTTGTTCCCCGCGACCCCATCCGCCGCCCGGATTTCCGGGAGGGGAAACAACAGGCTCAAAGTCAGCAAAAGCGGCAATATAAAACGCGGTTTCATGCCGGAAGAGTCGCGCACCCCGCCTGCGGTGTAAAGGGCCTTTCCGGGGCTGCGGGTAATTCTAGTAGCGGGCCCGTTGCCCGCAGAGGGGGTGAGGCGAAACGGCAACCTATCCCCATCCGGGATCCGGCTTGGCGGCGCACTGGCTGACCTGGGTGGAACTGAGTTCCAGGCCGCCGAGTGGTTCGAGAACGGCGTCGAGTTGTGATGCTGCGAGCCGCCAAGGGAACATTTTCATTGAGTTACCCAGGCAACATTCACATCGAGTTTCGACCAGCGCTGACCAAGGAATCTTGACATTGCGAGGCGGGAGCGAGATGTTCGGTGTAGTGTGTTTATCACGTCGCAAACCATGAGTCAGACCGCGTCCAAGATGGTCGTACGAATAGCTTCAATTCTAACGTTGGTCCCTTCACTGCTCGCTGTTTATTGGGCAGTTCGCATTGGGATTTGGAGCATCCAAGTTGGCGAATGGAAATCGTTGGCAGTGGCAAGTCTATTCGCAGCCATCCCGGCCCTTTTTGTCTGGGCATCGATTCAGGCCTGGCGGTGTAAGCGTGAGGGCATCCTTAGCATCTCGGCTGTATGGCTGTTGGCTGGTATTTCTGGCTTCATCTTTACCTTTGTTCTCTTCTTCCAAGAACCTTCACCGCAGGCGATAGTCGCCTTGATGATCTCCGCTGGCCTTGTTCTCGGCGGGTTGTTCTTGGAAAGACAAAACCCCTGTAACGATCCCCGTTGTTAGTTTTGTTCTTTTATCTTCTCGCGTTCAATGCAGGACCAGGCCTAGTCGGCTCTCTTTTTTAGATACAATAGGCATTCCTCGGCTATCCCGCGCAAGTTAGGATTATTTTCGTCCTCCCGGCATTTGGCCAAGAATTGTGTTACATCTCCCGCTAAGTCCGGCGTCGCTTTGGCAATTTGTGCCAGGGTCAACATAATCTCTGCCTTATTCTTCTCGCCTTCCTTGCTGAAGCGATCAATCAGGGCAAAAACTGATTGTCGACCAGATGCTTTGGATAGCTTTTGGATCACGCCAAACGCGACATCGCCTTCGGAAACTGTCAATTCACCAATAAGCGCTATTTCCTTGTCATTGGGCAACCGGGCTCGATCACCGTCTGTAGGTCTTCCTTGGGCGTTAAGTTGCTCATCCAAAGCGACGACTTTTGGATTCTCTGTCTTTATCTTGTCAACCGAAGTGTTATACGCCTCAGGATTAACAACCCTCAAGCTCTGTAATGCCATTGCTCGAAGGCTCGTCTTCTCCGAACTGGCTGCCAGTTCAGTTAAAATACTCGTCACCGCTTTCTCAGCGTGGAATCTAAGTCCCTCTACAGCGAGCATTCGCAGGCGATGGTTCGCAGACTGGTCAACAGCATATTTGCTCAACACGCCGACAGTTCCATGCCAATTCGTCAGAATCCGCAGCCGTATCATAGCCATTTCCTTTACTCGCTCTGAATTTGCTTGTTGCAGCAATTCACCCAATGCAGTCCCCCAGGCGCTTTGATCTTTGCAGGCTGCTACCCGCAATAAAAATACTTTCTCTTCGTCTGAAGCGTTAGGGTCCTGTACTTTTGCAAGGCTATACTCATCCGAGTGCTGAACCCTCAAAACGGTTGCTGGGACACGGTTCGAAAACATTGTTATGTTTGTTGTGGTTGCGCGCACTGACAGGATGCTACCGTGCATAACCCAACAAAACCAAGGCAGGATTAGCAAACCCAAGTGTTTTGCGTTTGACTTGCCGATTCGGTTATTTTTCAGGATTGTTTTCATATTGATATCAGTCACAACCGCACTCGGCTTTAATATCGATGTAATATTGAACACTATCCCATACGAGATTTTGATCTGCTTGAGACAAACATGTTCTTTGAAAGTTGACGACCTCCTCATAGTAAGCCTCCAGTTCAAGATTAGACCAAGGGCACACGAGTGTTGTTCTGTTGCCGTTGTTGTACAACAATACTGATATCCCGGCGGCGTATCGGGCTGCAATTCCTTGGTTTGCGTGGACTTGCTCGTGTATCAGCGTCGATGCCAATAGATTTTCGCTGTCGAATGCCGCGGGTCCAATGGACACTAAGCCAATGACGCTTGTGGCTCCATAGTCGGGCAAGTTGGGGTCGTAAGAGGGGGAACCTAGAGCCCCAATACCGTATTTGTCTTCAACGAATCGGATAGCCTCTTGATACATTCCTTGGGATATTAGGTAGTGAAATCCAGAAATCACAGTCAGTGAATTCGAACCGAAGGCAACCTCATTGCATTTCACTCGAAAGGTAACTGTCTGGTCTTGGAGATACGGATCGGTGGCGCAGATGTTCTGTACCCCTTCGTGTTTTGGTCGATAGGTTGCGCCCCAATACCGATTGTTGGAAACATCGTAAAGCAAGGGCCCGCCGTAGAGTTGACCTTTGTCAGGTGTATCTGGGTTGATCGATGCCATCTCTACATAAAGGCTGAGACCAGGAACATTGGGAACAACCGTCACAAACATCTCAACTACGCGGGGACTACTCAGAACGGGGTGAAAATCACAAAGATTTGCGATCGGACCTGCTGGCCTAATTTCCAATGTTGCACTTTCCGGAACGACTATTCTGATTACCTTACTAGAGCATCCTGCGGTAGCTTGCACCATGTGAACGCCCCTTTGCGATAGGTCCACATCCACAGCTAGCCGATTGGTGCAATTCCCTGTAAGTACTGTTCGGTGACCACCACTTATTTGCCAACAAGATGGCAGATTAGTGCAAGACTCCTCGGGTGCCACCGACGGGCACGAAGTGGCTGTCACGCGCAGCCAACGATCCACAGCGTTAGTCGTACGTGGGCATGTGACGTAGGTAGGAAGCTCGTCCGGCCCGACACGGGAAAGGCCTTCAGGGGTAAGGTCTGTAACGGCAAACACTTTTAACGTCGCGCTGTCGAAACAATTTGTATTTACGGTCGAGCGAGCAATCACCGTCCAGCTACCGCAGTTGGTGCCGGCAATGACCGTGCTCCCATTCACATAGGGCCCGCCCGGTTCGCTGGGGCTGACTTCCCACGTCACCTCCCCGCAGGTGTTCGTCAGCGTGAATGACGCGACGCCGCACGCGCAGACGTTGGTTTCCGTTTCGACGATGTCCACATTCACGACGGTGAAATTGGTGCTGATGGAAACGAGCCCGCCGCCAATCCACTCGTTGAAATCGCAGGGATTCCGATTCCGCCATTCCCCATAGAACGTCACGCTCCCCGAGCCGCAATTGGTGGGCGTGAACCGCACCGCCATCCCCGACCCCGACCCGGAATAACCCGGGTAGCTCAACACCCACCAGTTGGTGATCCAGCCCGGGATACACCGGTCCTTTTCGTCCCAATTCTCCTCGGGACACTGAACCACGTGGTTATACGGCGGGCAGTTCGTCGTTGCCAGAGCGCATTCGAAGCGGTAGACGATGGCGTCGCTCCGGCGCCAGTCCTCCACGGGCCAAATGCTAATCTCCCCACCCAGACACATGGGGGATTCCGGTGAAAAGACCACGTTGGTGTAGGTCATCCAGCCGGTGGGGCCTTGCAGGATTTCGCACCAACAGGGGTCGCACTCCTTTCCCTGAATCGGCGGGTTGTCAATGTTTTGCGCCTTGGCGCGCAAAGGCTCAACACCCACGCGCAATGCCACTGCCGAGGCGATTCTTTTCATGGCTCTCTCGCTTCAAATTCAAGCCGCTCCTGCTTCTTTTCCACCCGCTCATATCCCCGTGGGGCGGCCCGGCCGCCCCCACCGCCCCCACCGATCTGCGATAGCATCTCGCGCCTACACTCAGGCAACGACCCGCAGCGGCAATCCAACGGCACCGACAAGCCGCCTCCACCGACGCAGACAGGATGCACAGCCAACGGACACTCCCCCCCCGCCCCAAACGGAAGCGCCCCCCCCACAATAACGGGATCAGCGGCTGCCCGTCACATCTTCCAAGCGAATCCAATCCATCCCGACACCGGTCGAGTTGGCGCCACTGTGGCGCAGCCAGACCGTGATGCTCGTTACCTTCTCCGGCAGAGTGATGTTCTTGATCTCCAGGCCGGGCCCGGCTTTGTCCGTGGAGCGTTTCTCCCACTGGCCCTTGGTCGTGACGCCCGGGCCGTACAGGACGACACGGCCAGCGGCGGGGCCTTTGCTGCCATCCGGCAGTGCCGCCACGCCCGCCAATTGGTTCGTGGTTAGCCCTTGGCCGCTAGGATAATCATAGGCGGCGTGGAACGAGAAGGCCCATTCATTCGTACAGGCGTCCATCTGGAGGGTGTTCAGCCGCACTTCCACCTTGTAGGTGTGCCCGGGTTTCAAACCGAGAAACCGCCGCCAAACCCCTCCCTGAACGCCTGCCTTCGTCGTTTTGAGGATTTGGTAGAAAGGCTTATCCCACGAATCGCCGCGCACGCGCATGTCCACGTCTGGTTTTATCCCCTGTTCGCAGTTGAAGGCAGCGGCATTCGTGCCTTCCGACCAGCTGCTCCAGTTCGGCGCGATTCCCATGTAAAACGGAAAAGTGTCCAATTCCTCTTGAGCATTCGTAGAGATAGCAACGCCCGCTGGTGGCGAGTAGGCTTCGCCTCGCTTGCCTATTACCCAAGGCGCAGAAAAAATCCTTCTTTCACTGGGCTTTACTTCATATACACAATTTGTCGCATGTGGAGAGAGCGCCTCAGGACCACTTATGATCGTATCGTATTGCTCCCCCGGAATGATCCAATACAGACTCACTTGCTGTTTCTCAGCGTCATACGTTCCACTGACCGACAACATGGGCTTGGGAATTGCAAAACCCTTGTCGGTTCCGGAGAAGCAATAACGAAACCCAACCGATGGCAATGTTAGCGTATTCCCCGTAACCTTCACGAATTGAGGACGAGGTTTAAGCGGCCTTCCCCAATTAAACAGATCGGAGCCGCAGACCTCATCCGCCAGCCGATTCAACACCACTTCAGCAGATTCTCCCTGCGTCGTAACGATCGAGACGAATCCCGCATATATTGGCACAATCTCCATTAAGCTCACCGTCCCTCCGTTGGCGATGCCGTTTAGCGTAATCTCCATTTTTGGCATTGTGCCACCTTGAATCTCAAAAGAGAACGCCGCAAACATCAACAACGCTAAGATGCCGAGTATTATGTGACGGAATCTAAGTTTTCGGTTAAACCTCTTCATGAAAAAAGCATTACCATGGTGGACATGGGGTAAAAGGAGTTCCTTGGTTCTCGCAACTCTTTGCTGGATAATCTTTGTTTACAAGTTCGTCAGCGGGGCGAGCCCAACTGGAATCCCAAGCAGGTGCGGTCCGACAATTCTGTGAAGGTCCACTTTTTGTTACGACCCATCTGGTCGGCGTCGTGGGTTCTTGCGTTAGGTGCCAAGTGCGTAAGATCAGACAATTGTGTTTCGTGGTCTTGAACAAAAAAACATTCTCGCCGCCGTTAAAGTAGCAGGTACCCACCCAATTGGTATTCCAGTAATACTCGTAATGGCCTGGCCGATAGAGCGGCCAGCCAACGCCGCCCACGCAATTAACGCTCACCGAGTTCCCACATTTATCGGTCGAAGGGGATGGATCATTAAAATTGTCATACAGGCACTCCTGCTGCGGAATATGGCTGCTGTATATTTCTTTTTCTTCGTCAGCCTTCAGTATGATTGTTTTTGATGAGGCGCCGGCTGAGACCGTGAACGTCACAGGTCCGTTTAGAAGTTCTGCTTTGTTGACCTTGTGGCGCAGTTTGTCAATTTCAATGCCTCCAGTAAATGTCCAGCAGTCCGGCAACTGGTCTGTGGGGAGTTCGGGGCACGAACTCGCGGTCACGATCACATCGCCACTATCACATGGACAGACCCAATAGGTTGGCGGGTCTGAACCGGACTCTAATCCCCCTTGATCCGGCGGAAGATCCGGAACCAGGCTGGCTACGGCCACCACGGTGAAATTGGTGCTGATGGAAACGAGCCCGCCGCGAATCCACTCGTTTTCATTCCAGGGCTTCCGATGCCCCCATTCCCCATAGAACGTCACGCTCCCCGCGCCGCAATTGGTGGGCGTGAACCGCACCTCCACCCCCGGCCCCGACCCGGAATAACCCGGGTAGCTCAACACCCACCAGTTGGTGATCCAGAACGGGTCGTACCAACGATCGTCGTACGGATTCCCCGCGGGACACTGAATCACGTTGGTCGTCGTCAGGCAGTTTGTCGTTGCCAGAGCGCATACGGTGCGGGTGACGATGGGGTCGCTCCGGCGCCAATCCACCTCGGGCGAAATACGAATCTCAGCACCCAGCCACATTGCCGTAATCCGCGAGCGGGAGGCCGTCCTTCAACCATTGATAGCGCATCGCCCCGCCCGGGGCGGACACCGTGAACACGGCATTGGCCCCGTGCGCGATCGCCTGATCCGCAGGCTGGGCCGAGATCGCCGGGACGGGAATGGCGGTGACGGGATCAGGCTGGGCAAGAGCCGGGCGGGCGGCGGCGGCGAAGCAATTGGCGGCCAGCACCCAGCCGAGCAGCGGGTTAAATTGAAGGGAATTCGGTTTCATCGTTGGCGACAATTTGGCGGCCAAGCGCGGCGGCGTGCGGGCACCGTCCACCGGAACTGAACGTTGAGGCGGGGATAAGGGCTGGGGGTATAACTCTCGCGGGCGAGGGGAACACGTCCGTTCGACTCGTCGAACCTACCGACCTTTGACGGCTGTCTTCCATTCACTGCAATCCTCCGAAACTCACGCTGTGTAAGGTTCGGAGTACATGTAGCGTAATGCCCGGGAAAGTCAATCTTTTTTCCAGGAAACCCCGGTCAAACGCCTTTGAGTTCACTCACCAACGGCTGCAGGGACGCCTTGGCGTCGCCAAACAACATGGGGTGTTGTCTTTGTAGAAGAGTAGGTTCTCGATGCCGGCGAAACCCGCCGCCAGGGAACGTTTGAATACAATGACGGTCCGGGTGCGTTCCACCTCGATGATGGGCATGCCGTAGATCGGGCTGTTCGGGTCCTCGTGCGCGGCGCGCCTTGCCTCCTCCGAATTTCCCTTCCGCCGGCCCCGCGGCGACGCCCAATGATTCAGCCAGCGACAACCGTGATGCGCAGCCAACAAATCCGAGCAAAATCGCTGGCGGAAGAAACGTCCGGCTCTCCGGCCCGGCGGTCAATCATCATCGTCGTCCAGTTTGGTGATCGCCCATTCGGGATAAGGTGTTTGCGACCCTTTCATGGCGTGCCAGAGAATGCGGTTGAACAAATCCTCCGGGCAGGCATCCACGATGTGCAAGGGTAACTTGGCGGAGGCGTAGGCGTTCTTCCGCAGCAACGGATCGTGAATGGCCTTGGGATCGGGATTCATCTCGTCCAAGGGCACGTTGTTGGCCACAGATTGGAAGGGGGTAAAGTCCGGGATGTCGGTGAAACAATCCGTCATGGGTGTGGCGGTGGCGTCGAGTTGATTCATCGGCGGCAGCCCCAGCATCAGTTCCATGGTGCGCAACAGGCTGGTTTGATTGTATTGCGTGCTGACCACCGCGCCCCGTTTGGTGTAGGGGCTGATGACATACGCGGTGGTGCGATAACCACTGACATGATCCCAGCCGTTTTGCGGATCGTCTTCGATGGCGAAGATACATGTCTCCTTCCAGAACGGGCTGTGACTGAGCGCCTCCACAATCTGGCCGAAGGCAAGATCGTTATCCGCGACATGCGCGGCCGGCGTGGGGGAGCCTTTGCGGGTGCCGCTGGTGTGATTGTTCGGCAGGCAAATGATGATGAAGTTCGGCAGCTCGCCGGCTTTTTCATATTCGCGCAGTTCCTTGATGAACTCGCGGGCGCGGAAAACATCGGGAATGTCCATATTCCAACCCACGGTGTTGGTGCAAAGATAAGGCCGAATGGTTTCGATGGTGGGCCGGCTCCAAATGCGGATTTCGCCCGCGCCCGTCGTAAACTCTTGCCAATGATCCGCAAAGCGGATCGGTCCTTTGCGTTTGGGATCCGTCCAGCGCACTTCCGAGACGGTGAACTCACCGTAGATTCGCAGCGTTTTGCCGTGTGCGAGCACGTTGTCCCAAATGAACCCAGCGGGCGAATAGGCCAGCGCGTCCACGTCGTCATCTGACATGCCGTCGGGGTAACTGCGCGGGAACCCGGCGTACAAACGTTCCATGTAATCGGTGGAGATGCCGGTGTCGGTCCATTGATGCCCTTCAGCGCTGAGAATGCCGGAGCAATAGGTGTTATCGAGCAACACAAATTCGCGGACCATCTTGTGCTGATTCGGCGTGATGTGCTCCCCGAAAATGCACAACGACGGATCGCCGTTGCCTTCGGGGATGTCCCCATGCACCTGGTCGTAAGTGCGGTTTTCCTTGATGATGTAAACCACGTGCTTGAACACGCTCGGCTCCCCCACCCGCTCGGGCACGGGACGCGGTGGTTGGTTGGGCCGCGCCGGGCGGCGGGCTTCCCGCAGCAACCCGTAGCGCATGTTCCCAAGAGCCACGTCGGTGTACGGTCCCAGTTCGTGTTTTTGCGGACACGCCACCAACGACAAGGTGCCGAAGTACTGGTGCGAATTGTATTTAACCGCCTCGCCGGGTTGGAACCGTTTGGTCGAGCCAATGCCTTTGATGTTGGCCACGCACAGCCGGTCGAGCGCGGGATGATACACAATGCCGCCCGGGAACCAGCCCACCGGCACCAGGCCGCGCGGCTTGGAGTCGCCCGCCGTGAAATCCACCACGGCGATGGCGTTTTGGGTGCCGTTGCAGACGAACAATTTTTTGCCGTTCGGTGTAAACGTCAGCGCGTTGGGCTGGGCGCCGAACAAATCCGCCGGATTTTGGCGCATCCAAATGGTTTCCACGATTTTGTCGGTGCGCGTGTCCAGCACGCTAAGCGTGTCGCTGCCGGTGTTGGCCACGACGAGCCAGCGGCCGTTGGGGGAAACGGCCATGGCCGTGGCATGCAAACCGGTCAGGATTTCCGCTTGGGCGTTTCCGGCGGGGGCTTGAGGGGTAATATCAATCACTGACACAGACCCTTCGCTCGCGATATGCCGCACGGGATCTACGCGCACCAAGGTGCCGCGCCCCGCCGGGCCGGTGAGGCTATCTGCCTCGGGGCGGCGTCCGCCCCAGTTGCTGACGTACGCTTTGCCGCCCACCAACACCACGTCATAGGGCGCCACGCCCACGTCCCAGATGCGCAAAAGTTTCCCCGTGGCCGTCTCCAGTTCCAGCAAGCGATTCGAAAGATTCCCGCAGACATACAGCCGCTGGCCGTCCGGAGACACCGCGAGTCCCGATGGAATTTCCGCCTTGCGCCGGGGCGCGTTGGCCGGCGGCAACGGCAGGGTAAACAGCCCCACCACGTTGGTGCCGTTTTCCACGCCGAACACTTTGATGCTCCCGTTGACATTGGCGAAATAGATGCGCCGCCCATCTGGGGAAAACACGAGGCCGGTAAAGCTGACCTGCCCTTCCTTATCCGGCTCCAGGATGCGCTCGGATACGGTTTCCGGCGCGGTGGCGAGTTCTTTTTCCGAGGGCAGTAAAACCCGCTGACGAATTGCGCCGGTGGCGGGGTCCACCACCACCAGTTCCTTGGTTTTCCCGGCCGTCACAAGCAACCGGCCATCCGGACTGAGCGCAATCACTTGCGGCCGCATCCCGGGCAGCTCGACCTGCTGGCCCGCCGGCGTCAGAATCTGATTGGCCGGGGTGTACCAGCGGTTCGTGCCCAACTGACCAACTGTTTCAGTAGTGCCTTGGATGGCGGTCCGCTTGGGCACGCGCTGACAACTTGGGGTGAGCCCGAGCACCATCACCAGGAGAACGACCAACCGGAAGCATGAATTCTGAGCCTGCATCATGCAGGGAGCTTACCATCCGGCGCGCCGTCCGGGCAACGGTGCATTTTAAAAAATCAATCACGGTTAAACACCCCCCGAGCCAGCCGGAGCCCGTGTGGGCCGCAGACGATTTAACTGATCAGAAGCGATTTTCCGCTACTCGATTCGGCGACCTTCACCAGTCGTTATGGTCGGGCCGGGGTCACCACGCGATAGAAGCGATGCGGATCTTCACTGAACTCAAGGGGGATGGAGAAGTTGCGGGTGGCCTGGTCGTTTACAAGATTGGTCAAGACGTTCCAGGTATCGGCCGCCAATGCGGTCTTGAACAAAACGCTGTAGGTGCGGTTTGAAACCGCCAGGAATTCCAAGGCAAGCCCAGTGTCGGTGGTGTGAACCGTCAATTTCAGCGTGCTGCCCGGGTCATTGGGATGAGTGCCCGCCAGGTATTCCTGCCAGTTGGTCAGGCCATCATCGTCCGGATCGGCGTCCGCGTCCGGCACGAAAACCTGGGTGCCGTGGGCCAGTTCCCAGGCATCGGGTAGACCGTCGCCGTCGGCATCGCCGTCGTGGTTGAGTCGGCCGGGGGTTGGGGGCGCGGCAGCCCAATTCAACGGTTCGTTGCCGTAGGCCGGCGACTGGAGACGTTGCAGCGACGGGCCGGTGCCATCCGCCGCCACCGGCCACGGGGCGCGGTCACGGTAATACACCGCCTCGAGAGTGACGTAAGGGACGAGACCATTGGCCCGCGGAGTATCCGGCGACTGCAGTTCGAGATTCTCACCGCGGTTCCGCAATTTGCCGGCGTAGGGGCCGAGAATCTGAACCTCGGAAGGCACGCCGTACTTGACGCGAAAGTCGGCAGGATTGGTCGCGACGATCAGCAACAGGGCGTTCGGGGCCAGCGTGATATTGGTGGGGAAGACATACCCCAGTCCGGCAAGTTTCCAAGTGTTGCTCGGGTTCTGCTCGTCAAACAGGCTCACCCACGCCGGGCTGATATTGAATAATTCGACGAATTCATCGCCCGCCACCTCCGGATGATAATGGATTTCATTGATGACGACCGGGCCGATGCGCGGCCCGGGATTGGCCGCCCCCAAGGACAAGGCACTTTGCAGGGGATAAAACTCATCGCCCACGCTGTTCACAAAGCGCCCAAAACTCACGCCCCGCAAGGCGGCCCCCAAATCTACTCCGTGACTGTAACCGATAAAATCTCCCGCGCGCGTGGCCGCAAAGAGGTGCACCTGTTCGCCAGTGGAATCGAGGGCAAAACTGCCGCCCACACCCGGAGTAGGATTGAAGTCGTTTTCATCGAAGACCAGGTAACCGCCCGCCGCAATGGTGGTGTTATCGGGCATGCGGTAT
>Ga0255343_1001846_pt1 | contig 26709 bp, 21 predicted proteins | sample wastewater_treat_4_FD_192413 | JGI IMG/M metagenome (GOLD analysis project Ga0255343, IMG submission 192413) | Wastewater microbial communities from Lulu Island WWTP, Vancouver, Canada - plant16 | ecosystem: Engineered > WWTP > Wastewater > Unclassified | place: Canada: Vancouver, British... | reverse complement strand
GGTCACCCATTTTACTGAGCCTGTCAAGGCGATTATCTTCGGCAAAAAAATTTATCTGTTTCATAGGTATATTATATCATATTTGGGCGAATATTGCATGAGGTTTTTAGAGATGCCCTATATCCCATCTCACGGAAGCTGCCATAGAGGTTGCCTTCTATGGGGGTGCGTTCCTGCGGCTGGATGTAAGCCCAGGAACATTCTGCGATGATGTTTTCATAAATGCTATTGTCCATGTCGGTGCCGGATCTGCCATCCATGTAGCGCTGATAGTTGCTGGCCGGATGGAACAGCCCATACCCCTCACAGCCCAGGAAAATATTTCTTCGTGCACGCACTTCTTCACATTGTTCGGTTCTTAGACCGTTACCGCCTCGCTCAGGCTTGCCGGCAGACTTGTAGACGTTAGCAATGACGTTATGTTCAAAACTGATGTTGTCGCGGGAGCACTCGATAAACACAGCCCCCTGAATAGTGGTAGTATTCAGAATGACGTTTTCTCGTACCGCCATGTTCATATGACTCGCATCCAGCCACATTCCACAGCCGGAATGAGTTTTCGCAATATAGTTGCGCGCAATCACGCTATTACGGGTATGATGCAGCTTGAGTGCGGCTTCCTCCATTGATTCTTCGTTGAATTGCCAGCAGCAGTTTTCAAAAGTGTTGTCAGTCACGTAGAGGCTGTCTTGACGAACTTCGATATAGTCCGTCTCCTCAGTCTGACCGCAAGTGCCTACCAAGCCAGAGAAACCGCAGCAATCAAAATAACAATGCACCACAGTCATGTACCCGCGTTCAGTGTTTGCCATACGTGCAGGGGCTTGGAAGCCAATATCCATTCCGACGCCATTGATATCGCGCACAGTACAGCCCTCAATCAACCAGTGATGACCGCAATGGGTGGATACCGCACCGCGCTGGGGTGGAGGAAAACCGGTGCCCGCTCGTTCAAAAGTGATATTTTTGAGGTGAATATACCCGCAATATTTTTCTTCAGGACAAAAGCATTGTTCGCGAGCCGTATATTCCACCAGGTGGTCAGCAGGGTCGCTGTCATCTTTGAGTCGAATGTGGATCCGAATGCCATCATCCTCCACGAAGAACGAACCAGGAATAATGCCAATTTCATAGTAATTGGCCACCTGCGTCAGACGTTCGCCGTCCACAAAAATCATGCCGCGCTTCTGAACAACTACTTTCTGCTCCTCAATAGATTTGGTGTGGAACAGTTTTGCAAAGTCGTGTGTGAACCAAGGATAAAGACCGCCGTTGACCATGGCAAAGGGATTTACGCCGTCAAAGGCTGAACGAGGCAGCTTCATCAGATACGGACGGGCATCAGCATCCTTAAAACAGTTGGATCGATCCATAAACTGGGAGCGTTTCCAACCATCCGAAATGTCGTAAGTACCGTAATAAATCTCAGCGCCGGTTATAATGACCTTTTTTGCATCCGCACCTTCATAAAGAATCATTTGGTCTGCACGCTTACCACCGCGTGGCGGACGTACGGTTTCATGGTATTCACCCTCATGTATCAAGATACGGTCACCGGGCTGCGCTTCGTCAGCGGCCTGCTGGATACAAAAAAAGGGATGCTCGGCGCTGCCATCGCCGCCAGGCTGTGCGGCTGCAGATACATGCAGCGTGCGGCGATAGACAGTTTTATCAGTCCATGCGGCAAATTCCTCTCCGTTGGGCAGCAATTCCCGATAGATCATGTCAGTGCTCCTTTTAGTCGTTCCAGTGTTTGTTGTAGGGCAACAGGCAAGCTGTGATTCCGGAATCAACCGTCATTTCCGTACCAGTAATGGTTGGAGATTGGTCAGAAGAGAGGAAATAGACGGCGTTGGCGATTTCCTCAGGCTTGGATTCACGTCCGGCAGGATACTGGTCGCGGCGGCGCTGGGTTTCCTTCTCGTCTTGTGTGGCCCAACGGTGTGTCCAGATTGCACCTGCGAGCAGCGAGTTGACGCGGATTCCCCTATGCCCCAACTCCACTGCCATGCACTTAGCCATAGCGTTGAGGGCAGCCTTGGAGGAGGAATAAGCTACACGGCCGGGAATGACCTGTTTAGCATGAACGGAGCTGATGATGGTAATTGCGCCGCCGCTGTTTTCAGCCATGAGCTTCACAGCCTCCTGACATCCAAAGAACGTACCGCGGATGTTGGTGTTCATCACATCATCCCACAATTCAGGGGTGGTATTGAAGGTATTGAGACCTACAGCCAGATTGGCAGCGTTGGGAATGAATGCATCAAGACGGCCAAACACCTCCTTTACGGTGGCAAAAGCTTCGCGGATGCTCTTAATACTGCTTTGCTCCATTACAATGCCGATCACTTTAACGGAAGGATGATCGGCCTGTACCCGTTGCGCAGCTTCCTGCGCGCTGATACTTTCACGGCTAGTAATGCATACATCCCAGCCCTCTTTGGCGAAGCGCTGCGCGATTGCAAACCCCGTATTTTGGGTAGCACCGGTAATCATTGCAACCTTTTTCATAGATTCCACCTCCCTTAACCCTTTACAGAACCTACCATAACACCTTTGACGAAGGATTTCTGAAAGAAAGGATACATCATCATCATGGGAAGAGATGCTAAAACAATCACGGAGTACTTCAGCAATTCGGATCGCTCAGCAGCTTTAGCTTCAGCCTCCGGACTAATGCCCATTTCAGTAGTGGGATTGTTAATAATCAGAATTTCGCGTAGAATGTTCTGCAAGGGAAGCATATCGCGATTCTGCAGGTAAACCATTTCGGTGAAATAACTGTTCCAGCGAGCCACTGCGTAGTACAGCGCCACTACACCCAACACCGATCCGGACAGCGGCAGCGTGATCTGTAGCAGGTAGCGCCAATCTCCACAACCGTCGATTTGGGCGGATTCCCGCAGCTCGACAGGAATCTGTGTCTTGAAGTAAGTGCGCATGACAATCATATTGTACACGCTAAGCGCATTAGGAACGATCACTGCCCAAATGGTATTAATCATTTGGTAGTTGCGAATCGTCAGATAAGTGGGAATAAGTCCACCTGAAAAATACATGGTAAACACGCACAGCCCCATGGCGTACTTGCCTGGCTTGAAGTCAGTGCGAGAGAGAGGATAAGCGCACAGGACAGTAACAACCATCGCCAGCACCGTGCCAAACAACGTATAGAAAATGGAATTTCGGTAGCCATTCCATACTGCTGAATACTCGAAAACCGCTTTATACCCCTCAAGCGAGACACGTTTCGGTACGAGGGACAGACCCATGAGCATTTGTCCACCGCTGAAAGAGGAGGATATTACATAAAGCAGTGGGTAGAGAATCGCCACAAACAGAAGAAGCAGAATCAGCATGTCCATTATAACAAACACATTATCACCAGAAGAGTTTCTTCGGAAGATTTTGCGAATCTCGCTCATGACGTACACCTCACCATAGAGAATTGCCGCTGGTACGACCAATCAATTTGTTTACAGTTGCAAGCAACACCAGATTGACGACAGCGGAAAACAGACCAATAGCTGCAGCGTAGGAAAACTGGGGAGAAGCCGCATTCAAGCTGATGTTATACGAATAGGTGCTGATAACTTCGGATACGGATATATTGAGACTATTTTGTAAAAGAAGCACTTTTTCGTAACCAATGGTCAACATCTGACCGCAACGCATAATTAACAGCGTACAGAAAGTTGGCATAATGCTGGGGATGTCAATGTGCCAAACACGTTTGATTATGGAAGCGCCGTCCATAATGGCAGCTTCATGCAAGTCGGGAGAAACACCTGTGAGGGCCGCGATATAAATAATAGAATTATAACCCAGATCACGCCAAAGATCGCTGAGAATATAGATGGGATAAAAATACTCCTTATGAGCCATGAAGTTAACAGGCTCTGCACCAAAAATGGCTGTAATTGCATTGATCAGGCCGGTGCGTGCATTGGTAAACTGAATCACCATGGAGCAGAGCACAACGGTAGAAACAAAGTGAGGAATATAGCTGACATTCTGAACAGTTTTGACCATGCGTTTAAAGGGCAGATGTGTAAGCAGAATGGCCAAAATCAGCGGCAGAGGAAATACAAGCAGAGAATAGAGATTGATGGTCAGGGTATTTCGCAGAATGGGCCAGAAGCCATAATAATCGAAAAATTTCTCGAAATACTTGAAACCTACCCAGGGACTGGATTCAATGGAACGGGTGATGCGGTAATTGCGGAAGGCAATCTGTGCCCCATACATGGGAACGTATTTAAAAAGGACCAGAATTGCCATCGGAATAATAAGCATGATATATAGCGCACCATAGCGCTGAAAATGCTTTAGTACGCTGTTCCTTTTAATGTTAATGGTCATAGGATTTTCTCCTTAGGGTGATTAAGGTATAATGAAAGCGCGCGGGAAAAGGAGCTTTCCCGCGCACTTTTGGGCAAGCTGGATTTTCCTGACGGAATTGATTAGAAGAATCACAGACCGTAGTAAATCGCGGCGATCTCCAGGAAATCCTCCAAACCCATACGTTCAAGCTCAGCAACATAGGCATTCCAGGCTGCATCGCTGTCGATGTCGCGAATGCCCAGCACAAATTCGCTCATAGCAGTCTCAATGTAACCCCTAAGCAGAGTGTGCATTTCAGCATACTCAGTAACCACGTCGATGTCATTGCACCAGACAATGAACGGAATATTGGTATCTTTGCTGTTGGCATAGTACAGATCGTGTGCCGTCCAACTGGAACTAGTAGTTGCAGTGGCAGCTTCGCCGGCTAGCATCAGCTCGCGAGACTGATACCATACGCCGCACCAATTGCCGTTCCAGGCGCCGCCATTGAGGCCACGGGCATCTTCACGAACGCGGACGGATTTGGCATCGCCGCCCAGAGAAGGAGAATCCACCCAATCCCAATCCTCGCCTTCAAGGCCAAAGTTGGTCATCCAGTTTTGCACGTCATCGCTGTAGAAGTAGTCCAGCCAACGCATGGCAAGTTCGGGAGTATCACAGGCTGTGGTGATAAAGTTGCGCATGCTTACCCTATCGGTAGGCTGGGTGGGGTAAGCCGCAGTGCCAGTAGCCACATTCCTTAGAGGATTGACAGGAACATAGTCACTGAAAGTAACTGCGTTTTCAACACTCGGCTGAGCAGTAATCAGGCGAAGTGAGTAAGGAGCGCCGGCAGTAGCTACGATGACGCTGTCTTTGGTGGTGGTGGTCAGGGAACGCATTGTGTTCAGATCCTGAACAAAGATTTCTTCGCCAAATAGCCCCTCGTTATAGAGATCGTGGATATAGCGCAGGCCGTCACGGTAAGCGTCAGAGGTCACATCAGTGGTGAAGCGGCCGTCATCAGTTATGTAGAATCCCTGATATTCCTTGTTAGAAGGCACAAAGCAGAAGGCATTGAGCAGATAATAAACGGGGTTTCCGCCCTCGTGTCCCCAGTTGTAGTTGCCTGTCATAATGATCTCATCAGAGGCGTCGCCGTTGGCATTCATATCATTATCACGGAAATAAATAAGCATCTCCTTCAGGGCTTCAGGAGTTTCAGGGTTGCCGTTGCCGGTGGCAGCGGTATAGGCATCCAGCCACTCCTTATACACCCACAGCTTGTTCGGAACAGGATGCGCGTAGGCATAGCGGGACAAGGGCATACCATAGATGTTGCCATCAGGAGCAGTAATGGCTTCTTTCATGCCGGGAACATCCTCAAAAGCCTGCTTGATATAATAGCCGTACTGATCGATCAGGTCGTTCAAGGGGATCAACACGCCATCCTCGGCATACTGCATATACTCTGCACCGGAGAGGGGGTACATATAGATGTCCGGCCAATCGCCGCTGGCAATCGAGGTGTTGAACAAGGTAGCAATTTCAGAAGAGCTTACCTGAATCCAATTGATATGAACGCCAGTCTGTTTTTCATACCACTTGGTCATTGCAGCCACGTCGTAGTCCTGCTGGCCAGCAAAATTACCAGCCCAGATGGTCAGTTCAGCGGGTTCGACGGTAAAGGGAAAAGTGCCGGGCTCGGTCACAGCTGCCAATACAGACATATTGGGCAGGCACAGCATCAGGGCAAGTAGAAGAATGATAACTTTCCGTGTCATAGTGGACGCCTCCTTTTATTATAAAAATATACAATGTTAGTATAAGAAAGGAAAAGTCTGAAAGAAAGGTACACTTTTTACCAAGAACGATCCATTTGCATGTTGCAGCAGAAAAAACAAAGTTTGTCAGGGTACATTTTTACGCTGACATACATTTTTGTTCAAACACGGATAGCAAGATCGTGAACCTATATTCCTAATGAATTAGTTTCTAACAAAAATCAGGCAGCTGCCCAAAGTCATTCAGCTGCGACAGCTGGAGGGAGTCATGCTCGTGACACGCTTAAACGCTCGCCGGAAGCTCTTGTCGCTTCCGTAGCCTACCTGTGTAGCGATCTCCTCAATGGTTAGATTGGTAGAACACAGAAGAACGCTTGCATTTTCAATACGAATTTTCTCCAGATACTCAGAAAAACTAAGCCCTGTTTGCTGCCGGACAAGTGCGGTTAGGCGGCGTTCGCTCAGGCTGAATTTTATAGCAACGGCGGCCTGTGTGAGGGAGTAGTCGCCGAATTTGCTATCAATCTCCGAAAGAATTTGCTGTATCAGTTGCTGTTCCTCTTCTTTTTCAATGTGCTGGTTTGATAGGCACAGTGTTGCATAATGCTGTTCCAGCAGTTCAAAGAAGCGCTGTATAGGCACATCAGCCAGATCATGCGTCAACTCCGAATGCAAAGGCTCATCGTATCCGGCCTCAAGAAGCGTACTTAGCATATGACTGTACATCAGCTGACGCTCAAAGCGGTTCAATACACGTCCAGAGCTGTTCCGTATGAACAACTCTTCCAACTGCTGGCGTACTGCTTCAAGATTTCCCATGCTGCTCATCTTCCGAAGGCGCCTGGCGTCTTCACTGAGATAGTCATATACTGGCAGGCTTTTGCTTTTAGAGGAATATATGAGATAATAATCAGCAGGCTTGCGTGATATCAGCAATTCGCGTGCAGAGCGGAAAGAAATATACACCTCGCTCAACTCTGAAACTTCCTCACCGATATAGATACGCACGTCAAAGGTCAGCGTCCGGGAAATCTCCCAGCATAAACGATTTAGACTTGAGCGCAGCCGCTGCGTGTGCTCCTCCTGGTCATCCATGAGCGAAAGGAAGATCATTTGATCGGGAGTGTTCATTTTTAGGTATCGTATATCCGGTACATACTGAACTGCCATTTCACAGATGATCATGTGCATACGGTTGGTAATCTGAAGCGCTTCCTGCTTTTCATGATCCATCACCTGAAGAATAAGCGCGCTGAAATAGCAGGCTTCAAAGACGAGACCATACTCTTTAAGCTTATCCTCCAAGGGGAAACTGGGTTGCTTTTTTTGATACACCAGCATAGTAAGCATGGCCTCCTGGATTTCCATGCTACTGGAACACAGCAGTTTGGCCTGCTTCTGGTTGATATCCGACAGGAAGTTGACCGAGTGCTCAACATACTTGAACGGGTTCATTGTTGCCACATCCACCGAATTGGAAACGGCGCTAATGGCCTTCCGGATGGGACGATGGCTGTAATGGATAAAGAAAAAACCCAACATCAGGCTAATCAGCTGGAAAGGGAAAATATTTCGCAGCGTGCGAATAGAGGTCTCCTTTGCAGAACGGGCAAAGTAAGAATGAGGAATAGCAGTATATAATGTCCATCCGTATTTTTCGAGAGTGCAGGAGAAGATCAGAGTTCGCTTGCTGTTGGGAAAGGTCATCTCCTGAATACCATGGAACGCGCCGTAATCTGCAAACAGCTCGTTTGCAGGGCGCTGTGAATCACTCTGGTAAAGAACGGAACCGTTTACATCAAACAGGAACAAGCTTCGGGGTACAGCTTCAGAGTTCTCCGCAGCAATCCATTCAATAAGCTTCTCCATATCCATATACAGGATGACTTTGCCTTGTGAAAAGCTGCTTGGCGCGAGATGCTTGATATAGAGAAGATCCTGATGACCTTCGTTGTCTATGGAAGGAAAAAAGATTTTGTAATTGTTCTTATGGAGAATAGTATCGCGCCACTCGTCATAGTCCATAGCCTGTGACGGGAACAAAGCATAATAATACTGTCTCGGGTTGAGGTAGGCGCTGTTGCCGTCGATGATCGATCCGCTGGCTTCACTGTAAATCAATAAGCGATGGAAAATATCATTGGGATCTTTCAGCATGGGAAAGGCTTCATGTACTTTCATAATAGAGGAGACAAGTTGGCCGCGGGATAAAGCTGTAGTGCTCAGATATGTCCTGATCGCAGCATTTGCATGGAGAGAAGACACATAAGCATCGGCGTACTGAAGCGAGCTTTCCACAGTCCGCATGCCACTGTTCAAAACCTGTACCTGAGTATTCATTTCCTGCTCAATGGAATACTGTAGGGATTCATTATAGAATGACAGGGTACTGGCTACGGGAATCAGTAGAATGAAGAGATAAAGAATCAACAATACAAATTGTAGTTTTTGTGATTTACTCAAGCGCATAAAACCTCCAAATGTACAGGCAATAAACACGGCTAAAAATCAGCTGGGAATTTGCATGAATCATGATGGATATACTATTGCATATTATAAAATTCCCTTGTTGACCTGTCAAATCCATTCTGCCAGCCTATCAGGCGATGTGTGGCCAAACTGTATTTTATGCTGCAAAAAACAGCCGGTTGTTTGAAAATGTCAACAAAGCTAGCAGTATTCTGCAAGCGCTTCTCAACACAAAGCCTGCATTTGCACGCCCATTTTTGCAAAATCATTGAAGGATTTTGACGTTCTGCGCTATAATTCAGACACTATAGGGAGAATATCATTATAATTGACAGCTCCCGAAAACAAAGGATGAGTGTGCAAGGAAATGGTTTTTCAACACTCGTAGCTTCCTGCGGAGAACGACCATGCCTGAACAATCAGCCTCCGGTTGGATGTGATGACCATCATCCTCCGTATTCCCAGCAATAAAGGAGCATAAGCTATGGAATTTTTTGTCGGTACTCTTACACGTGAAGGCGGAAAGGGACTGTTGCGCTGCATTTTAGAGGAAGAAAAAATCGTTGAGCAGGAGGCTTTGTCCTTAACTGATCCCTCCTATCTAATTAAAGTGGACGGACGGGTTTTTTCTACCTCCAGCGATATTGAGGGTAAATTTAGTGGTTGTGTGAATGAGATCAGCACAGATGGTAAAATGAAGGTGATTGCCCGCAGCGCTGTGGGTGGAAATATACCGTGTTTCCTTTGCCCTTCGCCGGATTACCGTTTCCTGTACTGCGCCAATTATGGTACCGGCTCCATTTCGGTGTTTCCTGTTGAGGGCAGGCTGAGGGAATGTATTCAGCTGGTCGAGCATTCAGGAAGCGGCCCGCACCCTACCCGGCAGCAGGGTCCTCATGTGCATCAAGTGCTTTTCATTCCAGGAACACAGTACCTGTGCGCATGCGACTTGGGTACGGATTGCATTGAAGTATACGAAGCTTCTGTGCAGACCGGGATGCTTACGCATCATTCCACGCTACATCTGCATGGTGGGCCGCGACATCTGGTGTTTGCTGATGATACGCTTGGGTATGTCTGCCACGAACTGAGCAATGAGGTGACTGTGCTGCGGGCGGAAGATGGCAGACTGTCTGCTTGCCAGACTCTCAGTACCCTTCCAGAGAAAATGAGCAATACAGCGTCTGCCATCCGCCTTGCGCCAGATCAGAAGCGGTTGTATGTATCCAACCGCGGACATGGAAGTATTGCGATTTACGATGTGCTTGCGGACAACAAGCTTCATCTGGCGGGGTTTTGGGACGCAGGTGTTTTTCCCCGTGATTTTGTTCTGCTGAAAGATGGAAGAATTTTGGTAGCCGATCAGCGTGCAGGGATTCGGCTGCTGGGTAAAGACGGAGCAAAAATAGCTTTATTTGAACATTTAGGTGCGGTGTGTATTTGTTGCTGATACTAAATTCATGTCGCTAAGAGTGACACAAATAGGGATGAAAACGCATTTTCACGCTATTCCAATCGTTATTGCGTCGTCACGCCGGGTCTTTTACCAACCTGCTGTGTCATTCAACCTCAACGCAACTCAGACTACACTATCTGGTTTCAGGAGATAAAGCAGCAGGTTCCCTGAGATTTCGGCGGTATCGCAACTTTGAGTTAAATTCACCCGCTGCCTTTGCTTTGCCCTGAACCATGTTACAATGCGCTTTAAGCTTTAAGCGAAAATACGGATATAGTCTAAATAATTCCTTGTGCTATTCTCTCAGTTGTACAGAAGCGTACATTCGGATGCGTCCGCAATAATGTAGCAGGAATTTGGGCTTGTATCGCATTATACAATGCATTCCGGAGAATACCATGTTGCCATTCTCTGTTAAGTGCAATAAAAATTGATCGTGATGATAGGATTTGTTTCATTCCAATTGTTATGCACCACTGGGGCATACCATACAAATCTCCTCTTTGATAACCTATCGCATTCACCGTTCGGGTTTCCCGTGACACCGGCAAGATGCGCGTACTAAGAGCCGCAAACCCTTCAACAGTACATGCCATGTTGTTTTCAGGAGGTTCGTTAAACGCTAAATGTCCATTGATTCCTAAGCCGCCAATGCAAAGATCAGCCCCTCCCAAAGAATCAAGCAAGGCATCAAACTCAGCCTCGTGCCCCGGTTTGGGAAAATGCCGCTGAGATTCTGGCATAATCAGCTCAGGCTTAACACGACTAAAGAATTCTACTTCCATTCTTCTTCGAAAACTTAGCGGGTGATCAAAAGCCACCCAAGATTTTTCATCGGTAAGGTATTCATCCATATTGAAAAAGTGCACGCTATGCAATGGCAAGGATAGCTCATTGACAAGGCGGGCAAGGATTCCATATTGTTCCGTAGGACCTACAGGAACAATCATTACGGTAGGTTTGTCTTTCTCATTGTTATACATTATTTCACGAAGCATCACCAAAGCTGTCTCAAAATACACGTCCCATTCATTGCGTACAACGTGAATTGAATCTTTAGAAATCTGATTGCTGTTTCGCATCTTCATTACCCTTTCCCTGTTCTAAGTCATCATCCCTTGACAACACCTTCAGTAATTCTACTAATTTTATACCTGCCTCATATGATTTGAGGATACATTAGCAGCTGAATTCTGTCAAATCAAATTATTGTCATATCGATTATTCCAAGAAATCATTTGCTGCATTTCTGCCCAACAATACGCCTTTTTGATGATACGCCGACATCATCTGCGAGTTCATGATTCGTCATTTTGCTCCAAAACTCAATTCGCGGATGATCTGGCCTAGACCCTATCCTGCCCGTTCCAGCAAAGGGGTAATGGAAACCAACTTGCTTCTGCACGTGTGCCGGGAATTGGCTGTATGGCACGCAGATTGCCGAAGAACCAGTTGACAGCTTCCCTGGCCATCATATATACTTCCACATTGTGCTCACATTTTTTTGCCTTAGGAACTCCATTTTTTACAGTCATGTGGAGATTTCCCCAATTGTTAATGGCAACGGTCAGTTCTCCATCCACCAGTCCCTTGGTTTGAGCAGCAAGCTTCATGAGAACATACACAAAGCGGTCCCATTGAAATACATGGAACATGGAGGCTGGTTTAGCATGCCAGCTTTCACACTGAACAAAGACGGCTTTGATTTGATCGGTATCATAAGGCATAACCAGAAAGGTGACCTCCTTGATTTTGGGATAATTCTGAAGATAGGCTGAAAGAAGGTCGATAACAGTATAGCCTGTATCCACGCCCCATTCAGCAATATTTTTGCCGTCCGGTGATACGCTTATGTACCCCACAGGCATTCCTTGCTTGTTTTTAGCAATATAAGGAATATTCTTCCATGCCCTGAGCGTGTAAAAAAAATCCTTGTCGGTTTCTCTGAGAACATAAAACTTGCTGTTGCGATGGCATTTTTTAGCAAAAGCAATGGCATCATGGTCATCAACAAGGATCTGCTCAAAATTGAGCTGAATTGCTTTGGGATTTTTTACTCTATTGCGCTGGGTAAGGCAGCAAACATAGTTCACGCCGGCATGGTCAAAATCATAGCGGTTATAACGTGAGCGTAGTCCATCAAGGCGGGCTGCCACAAAACCTTGCTTCATTGCTTCTTCAATGGCGACCGTCACAAGCTGCTTCATGTAACCCCTTCCACGGGCAGCAGGCAGTGAAGCAATGTTTCCGATGGTACCCATCAAAACTTTTTCCCCGGCAATAACAGCGGGCAGAGGATAGATACCTAGCAGGGATACAATTCTTCCGTTTTCCTTCACAGCAAGATGACGGCTGGGATAATCGTGTTCCTTTGTCCACATAATGGGAAGGTTAGCAACAAAATCCGCCTGATAAGTAGTATCAGCGGGAACTTCCTTGTGGGTAAAGGATTCGTTAAGGACTTCTAAGATTTCATCGTAATCTTTTTCTTTCAAACGTTCTATACAAGGCATAAGAACATTTTCCTTTCACATTATAGAGATTAATTGGTATGGTTCCTGGAATTTGACTGATACTTCATAACAGAATCACCAGTATATTCAAAGAAACGTTTTTTGAAATAACGTTCATCTGTATATCCGATCCGCTTAGTGACTTCTTCTGTTGAGATTCCTTGCTTTAGCAGCTCAATGGCTTTGTTCATTCTTAATCGAAAAAGGTAATCCTTAAAGGTCTCACCGCAAACGCTCTTGACAATACGGGATACCTGCTTGGTGGAAATGTCAAACTCAGTAGCAACCAAATCGAGACACATGGCATAATCAAAAGCATGTTCAGTAATATAATTCATGAGCTTTTCATTTTTTCCAGATAGAATGGTATTGGAGGGTGCTATGGGAATGCGTTCATCAAAGATGCGGTTAAGCAACATTCTCAGTCTGTCGGAGAGCAGCCTGCTGTTTTCCGCCATGATTACCTGATGGATGATAGTATTCGGCAGGAAGATATTGTTTTTTCGACCGGCGGACACCATCTGATAGGTTAACTGAATAATATAGTAGCGCTGCATCAGCATGGAGGTTGCATTGCTCATAATATCCACCAGGATGCTGTCAAGCGCAAAGAGCGCCTTTTCCCGGTCACATTCAGACAGGGCCTGACGGATATCGTCCAGATCCTTAACATTGTAGATTGCCTCGACATCAACTGAGTTTTCTTTTTTCTGGGAACTTTGTGCCGAGAAGAATGAATCCGGCAGTTTATTCAGGTGGTTAACAATTTTTCCCTGCCGAACCGTAACCTCAAATCCCTCCTGAAACAGGACTGACTGAAGCGCTTTACAAAATGCGGTTAGTTCATCGTCCTCATTAGCGCTAAGAATCGCAGCAATTCCGTCTTGTTTAGATAGAATAACACCATAAACGGCAATATCTGGAGTGGAGTTACTTTCGAGGCTTTCCAGAAGCTGTTCAAATTTCTCATTCTTCTTGGATTGGACAAGGAGTACGCACAAAAAAGGGCGATCAAGGTTCATTCCGCAGTTATTGATATGGCGTTTCCAGTCATTTCCCTGCTGGCCGAACAAAAGTTTCATAACGATCTGTTTTCGAAGGAAGGAGGTCAATGCTGTAATCCTTTCCAAGCTTCCGGTAAGCCGCTTCATTGTGATTTGCTTTTCTTCTTTCATGTTTTCCATCATGCTCTCAATCAGCTTCATCTCATTTTTTTCAGTTTCATCCGATAGTTTCAGCTTGGAAGCCAGCTTGCGAATCGGGAGGTAGGCTCTCCACGCAACAACGGCGGAAACAGCAGAAATTGCAACTGTCACAAAAGCAATGACTAAAAGCGCTTTAATTTGGAAGGAGTTAATCCCATAATAGGAGGGGGAGGTACGCAAAACAAACTCTCCCCAGGGAAGCTCCGCTTTGCTTTCCTGATAGTTTTTTTCCAGTTGAACATCATTAAGAGTCTGATCAAAATAGCTAATTTGAAAGGATCTGTTCAGCATAAGCATCTTGCTGAAATACTCGCTCAGGGTTTTGATATCAATTTCAAAAAGCAAATAGGCATAGGAATGATTGTTGGCCCGAATAAATACAATGGGATAAGATAAGAAAAATCGATCGTTTTGTCTGTAAACGGAAAGAACTCTATTATTCGCCAGGATGTTTTGTCTGACGTTATCCGCTTCAAGATCAAGCACATTCTGAACAAACAGATAAAAACGATATTCAGCCTTGGGAGTAAAAACAGTTTCAGTTTCAGGATAGTACAAATAATACTGCTGAATCAAAGGGGAATAATTCTGATAGCGCTGGAATTTTTCCAGCATTGCTACACGATTGAGAGCTCCCTTGGAAAGAAAAAATGGCTGGTATTCTTTGCCCGTACTGATTTGGATGGCAATTTCATCCATCATGTTGATGGTATTGACCAAATTGTCTCTGCACATATCCAGCCGGAACTGTTCTGTCCGGCGTGTTTCGTTCAGGAGTTGATTGGTAGCCGACGTGAAAAGGATGATACCCACAACAGAGCAGGCTGCGACAGCCACCCCGATATAGGTTGCCAAATAGCGGTATAAAACACTTCTGTGTGACAAAAAACGCATATTTACATCACATTCCTGTTCATTGATCTACGACATTCATTATACAGATTATTGCGAAGGAAAACAAAGATGGGAAGGATTATTAGTCCTTCCCGCCTTGTCAATCCATGGTAAAACTACTGTGCATTGATATAGTTCTCGTAGCCTTTGGCGTAGATTTTTTCCAGTTCACGAAGGCCATAGGCTTCGCACTCAGAAACAAACTGGTCGAATTCGTCGATGCTGCGGGCGCCAGTGATGAACTTGGCTACTTCGCTCGTCACATGAGCATTCAGCAGAAGGGTGATTTCATCAATGGTTTCTTGCTCTTCAGCACTGAAGTACATGATGGACGGATAACCGCTTACCAGGTAAGGAACATTGTTTTCAAGACGGGTGAGACGGTTGTGACCGTCGCCATTTTCGTGCACCCAACCAAAGGGAACGATTTCATCCATGGGCGTTCCAAGGCAATACTGCAGCATCTGCAGGAAATAGTTCAGCTTCTCAGGATGGTCGATGTCATGAGAACGATTACCGAAGGCGGTTGAGGCGCCGAAACCTTGCCCGTACACATAAGCAAGGTTGTTCTCATAGGGGCCTTCCTTTACATCGTAGAAGTATTTACTGCCGTCACGGAAGCTCAGGCCCTGAACCAGACCGAGCGTATCGGGGCTGCCGTAGAGGGGGCCTTCCCACAGATACACACTGCCCAGGGCACTATAAAAGAAGTCGAGGTAACGGAGGATCTTGTCAACCAGTTCATCAGGGGTATCAGCAGAGATGGCAACGCCGCCGCAGGTGATTGAGTCATTGTTCTTCCATTGCTGGACGGGGTTCACGGAACTGGTGAGGGGTTTCACAGACTGCCACTGGATAAATTCTTCGTAGGTAGGCAGTATATTGTAGGCTGCGGTGGCTAAGATAGCGGTGCGATGCTCGGTAGCCAGAGCGGTAACGCTTACGTGATCAGCCGTGAAGAAATCTTGTTGCATGATGCCATCGGTGTAATACTTGTTGGCCAACTTTAGAAACTCTACGAAATCGGCATCACCACAGGGAATGACAACCTTTCCATTTTTCAGAGCAACTTCATAGCCGAAATCATTGGTGCCTTCGGTGATGTAGCCATACGCGTTGAGCAGAAAACTCAGGGGGTTCAGAGTGTTGCCACCGCTAGAGGCGGCATTGACAGAGCTGGCGCCGACGATGCCGCTCATGGGGACGCTGTCAGGATGCAGTTCTTTTACCTTGTAGAGGAAAGCGGTCAACTCTTCCACGCTGGTAGGAACTTCCATGCCGCACTCCTGCAACAGGGTGGTGTTGATATCGATACATTCCTGCGTCGCTACAGGAACACCCAGGTTGGTGAAGAAAGGCAGGGTGTACATTGCGCCGTCAGGAGTGGTGCAGACAGCTTTAGCCTGGGGATACTGGGCGATCCATTTGCTCAGCCATGGCATTCTTTCTTCGGTAATATAGGAGGAAAGATCTTTCAGCTGATGCTCCTGCATTCCGTACAGAACCAGTTCCGAGGGGGTAAGCTTGAGCTGCATCATCAGGTTAGGCAGATCGCCTGAGGCGAACAGCAGGGGTTTCTGGTCAGCCAGAGAGGTATCGATGATTTGGGAATGGGTGAATTGTAGGCCGGTGGCAGCTTCGCTCCACTGCCAGAACCAGGTCTTCTCGGCATCGTTGCCATAAGCAGCATTCCGTACAGTCACAACGGAGACTTCAACGTTTTCTCCTTCCTGAACCAGGGGAAACTGAGAGAAATAAGTGTGATCCATGACTTCTCTGGCGAAAGCTGAAGGGATGAAGCTTAGTACCAGGACGAGACTCAGTGTCAGAGCAACAAGTTTCTTCATTGGGCAAAACCTCCTTTTTATATTCTTTTCTTGCAGATTTCACTTGCAAACCTGCCTTCCTATGACGTTTATTGTATGAAACTGATAACCACTTATCAAGGTAATAAAAGAGACAAACAAGGGAAATAAACGGACATGGAAAAAGCCGCCGCTTATTTGGAATATTTTTCTGAAATGTCTCTTTCTTTCGCTTTCATTGTCTATGATGTCTATTTTTTATTCTCGATTTCTCGCATAGCAGATGTTATACTACATGGTAGATGTCATACTGCTACATGAGAGATGTTGTCCGGAGTAAAGTAAAAGGAGGATTGATTATTAATGTCTGTTGTTCACAATCAAACTCCGGCTTCTGTTGCCCACCGCAGAAGCATCGGTAAGATCTTGCTGAAGTATTGGCGGCTTTATGTGCTTCTTTTGCCTGCCCTGCTGTATATCGTCGTTTTCAACTACGGCCCCATGTACGGTGTACAGATTGCCTTCAAAAAGTTCAGCACGAGCAAAGGTATCTGGGGCAGCCCATGGGTTGGTTTTGACCAGTTTGTCAAGTTGTTTAATCTGCCTATTTTCGGTACTTTGCTCCGGAATACGCTTGTCATCACGATTTATTCCCTTCTAACCTTTCCCATCCCGATTTTATTTGCGCTCATGCTCAACGAGCTTCGCAGTCAGAAGCTGAAGAAAAGCGTTCAAATGATTTCTTATGCGCCTCATTTTATCTCAACAGTGGTGCTCTGCTCCATGATTATTTTGTTTTTGGACGTCCAAACCGGGATGATTAATAAATTCATTACCGCTCTCGGCGGAACAGCAAGGCCTTTCATGCAGGAAGCAAGCGCCTTCCCTTCCATTGTAGTGTGGTCCGATGTCTGGCAGAATACCGGCTGGAGCTCCATTATCTATTTGGCTGCTCTTTCCGGCGTGAGCCTTGAACTGATCGAAGCCGCCCGCATCGACGGCGCCAACCGTATGAGGATTATCTGGCACATCAATATCCCCAGCATTATGCCTACCATGGTAATTCTTCTGATTATGCGCTGTGGCAACTTGCTCAATCTCGGTTTTGAAAAAATCTTTCTGCTGCAGAACCCTCTCAACCTTGACACTTCCCGTGTTATTTCCACCTATGTGTATGAAATTGGTCTGAAGGGAAATCAGTATAGTTTTTCCACTGCCATCGGTTTGTTCAACAACGTGATTAATCTAACGATTCTGACCTTGGTGAATTCTGTTTTCAAGCGCCTGACTGAAACCAGCATGTGGTAAAGTGTGGTAAAGAATATGAAAGCAACGAAAACGAACAAATATGGCATCCGTCAGTCAACGGGTGACGTGCTTTTTGACGTAGTGATCACTGCCTGTGTGATATTGTTTACCCTTGTTGCCCTGTATCCTTTGTACTTCACTGTCATTGCATCCATTTCAGAACCTGTGGACGTGGTTCGCGGCAATGTAGTTTTCCTTCCCTCCGGCTTCACATTGGAGGCTTATCAAAACGTGGTTAAGGAAAGCAGCATCTGGATTGGTTACCGCAACAGTATTCTCTATGCTCTTTTTGGCACCCTTTTCAACCTTGCGCTCACCCTTCCTTGTGCCTATGCGCTTTCCTGTCGTGAGCTTCCCGGCCGCCGTATGCTGAATCTGATCTTCATTTTTACCATGTATTTCAGCGGCGGTTTGATTCCCACCTATCTTTTGGTAAAGCAACTCGGGCTCATCAATACTCCCTATACACTGGTCATCCTCGGCGGCATTTCCATTTACAATACCATTGTTACAAGAACCTATTTTGAGAACAACATTCCCGGAGAAATCTATGAATCCGCTTCCATCGACGGTGCCAACGAATTCCGTTCCTTCTTTACCATCGCCTTGCCACTTGCCCGTCCCATCATCGCTGTTATCACCCTGTTCTATGCTGTTACCCATTGGAATAGCTATTTCAACGCTTACCTGTATGTCACTAAGACGGAATATCAGCCCCTGCAGCTTGCGCTCCGTTCCATTTTGTTGATGAATCAGGGTGCCACTGCTGCACTTGATCCCGATGCTTTGGATGCCGAAATGGTGCAAGAAATGGCTCGTCGTACCTATGTTGCCTATTCCATGAAGTATGCCTTGATTTTTATCGCCTCCGCTCCTCTACTGATAGCATATCCTTTTGTTCAGAAGCACTTTGTTACCGGCATTATGATCGGTTCCGTTAAGGGTTAAAGGATGTTATCGATATGAATGAAGAAATGTTGCGTGTCGAAGCCCGTAAAAGGGCTGAAGACTTTTTGGCAAATAGCAGTGATTTTCGTCTTGGCGATATTGAAGCTGAGCAGTCCCATCCTGTTACCAGGAACATGAGTGAAGCTTTCGCTTCATCTGTGCAAGAAGGTCTTTCCATGTTGACAGAATGTGATGCTCTGTTGGCCCCGAAGGTTGCAAAAACCCTGCAGAGTGATGAATTTGCACAGCTTGAAGGAGCTATTTTCAAAACCCTGAACGCTGGCGGGCGCATCATTCTTTCCGGCTGCGGTTCCTCTGGCCGCCTTTGCATGCGTATAGAAAACAGCTTCCGAAAAGCCATCCAGTTCTATGGACAAGAAGCAAGGAAATATGAAGACAAGGTGCTTTCCCTTCAAACCGGCGGCGACTATGCCGTTATCCGTGCCGTGGAATTCTTCGAAGACTTTGCGGCGCTTGGAAGGCATCAAGCAGAAGAATTCGGTTTGACAGAAAACGATATGCTTATTGGCGTTACCGCTACCGGCGAAACCACTTCAATCCTCGGCTCTGCCGCAAGAGCACTTGATGATGGCGCTTCCGTTTTCATGGTGGTCTGTTCCAATCCTGATCATTTCTACGGTCGCATTCCCCGTGCCGCCACAGTGTATCGCCGCCCAAAGACCAGTGTCCTTTTTCTTCCCTGCGGCCCGATGGCTCTAACTGGTTCCACCCGCATGCAAAGTTCCACCTATGAGCAGGCCGTTCTGGGCATTGCCTTTGATCGCACGCTCACCAAGCTGATGGGCGGAGAAATCCGTCCTCTGGGAAATTATGCAAAGGCTTTTGAAGACCTCACAAGGCAAATCAGTGCTGCTCCCTGTATTGAAGCCATGGCTGAGCAGGTAATTTTAGAAGAAAAATGCTATGGCAAGCATGGTCTCATCACCTATTTTGCTGATGAGTACATGCTGGACGTGCTCACTGATACCACGGAGCGCTCCCCCACTTTCATGACACCTCCCTTTGTCAGCAAGGGAACGACCGGTCAGGTTGAATCCTGGGCCTTTGTTAAAAACCCCAATTACGACACCATTACCAGCTGGGAGCGTTGTTTTCGCAGACCTCCCCGCTGCATTGAATGGAGCAAGGATGAATTTGCTTCTTTGGGGCTGGAAACGGATATTATAGACAAGATTCCGCCTATCGGCCATGAAGCCCTGTACAAGTTTGTCATCGGCCATGAAGCCATGCCCGAACGTGAAACTCCTGAAGGAAGCACAGCCGTTTGGATTGGTGCCGGGGAAGCCCCTGCCTCCTTTGAAAAGCAGGCAATGAAATATCATCACCATGCTTCCTTTACTTTGAAAAAGGCCAGCCTTGTTCCCGAGAAGACCACCATGGACATTTTCGAACATCTTGGCATGAAGATGCTCCTCAATAATGTCTCTACTGCTACCATGGTACGCATGGGACGCGTACATGGCAATTGTATGACTTTTCTCAATATTTCCAATAAAAAGCTGATAGATCGTGCCGCCCGTATCATTACCCTGTTCTCGAAATTGCCCTATGAGCGCGCTCTGGAAGAACTGTTCTACACCGAAGAAATGTTCAAGCAAAATAATGACAAGGAACATTCTTCCACGCAAGAAACTCTCAGAAGACTGAAAAAGCAAATAGGAGGATTCTCACAATGAATGTACGTCTTGTTCCTGTAGGCGGAAGCAACCAAATTGAAATTGACGGCAAAATCGTCGATTCTTTGGCATTTAAAACCTTCCGTCCCGAAGAAACCAACATCGGTGATTTTTATCAGGCTGGTGTGCGCTTGTTCAACATTATTTCCACCGGTATGAATACTGCTTTCGGGACTCCCTATTCCCTTTATGGTGAGAGTTGGCTGGGTGATGGAGTATATGATCTTAGCGTTGTTGATAAGCAGATTGACTTTTTTGCAGAAAATGCCCCCGATGCGAAGCTCTTTTTGAATTTCCAGCTGGATACCCGCCCCTGGTGGCATGACGCCCATCCCGATGAAGCTGACAGCTATTTCCATTTATCCCAAGTAGCCGCTAACGAGAATTGGCGCAGAACCGCTGCCGATTATATCCGTGCCTTGATTGAGCATGTAGAAAAAAAATACCCCGACAAGATTTTCGCTTATGTGCTCCTTGGCGGCTATACCACAGAGTGGTTCAGTGAAGAAGACTATCAGGCTACCCATCCTACCAAGCTGAAAGCCTATCAAAAGTATTTAAAGGATGAATCTGCAGAAATCCCCACCCAGGAACGCCTGCTACAAGCTAAGGACAAGCTGTTCCTTGACCCTGTCAAGGATAAAGACATCATTGTCTATGAGCAATTCCACAACAAACTGATCGCGGACACCCTGCTGTATTTTTGCCACGAGGCTCAAAAGGTGCTTAAGTACAAGAAGCTGCTTGGCGTATTCTTTGGTTATCTGTTGGAATTAGAAGGCGCCCGCCTGTGGAATGCCGGCCATCTCGATATTGATCGTGTTTATGACAGCCCTGATATTGACTTAATCGCGACCCCCTCCTCTTACCAGTTTCGCAAGCATACCGATGCCGGTGCTTATATGATTTTGGCTCATACCATTCCTCTGCGCAAAAAACTGTATTTTGCCTCCTTTGATCACAGAACCTATAACTATCGCAGCATGGAGGAAGGCCACTATATTTGGGACACCGGTGGTGTGCTTCAGAATCTGCGAGAGGTTACCGATGTGATGCGCCGCGAGATGATGCAGCGATGGGCTAACTCTGCCGGTCATTGGTGGTTCGGTATGTTTGCCACATGGCTGCATGATGAAGGCATAATGAAGGAAGTCAAACACCTTGTGAAGATTTCTGCAGATATGTTTATGAGGCATGCCCATTCTATCAGCGAAATTGCTGTATTCTATTCCTGCGAATCCATGTACTATGTTAATAAGGAATGTGGTATCAACAACTTCAGCATCTTGAATTCCCGCGATAACTTAAGCCGTATCGGTGCCCCCGTAGACTATTTTTCTATTCGAGATATGAAAAATGTAGATTTGAGCCAGTACAAGCTGTGTATTTTCCCCAACGCCTATTCCTTGCAGGAAGATGAGCGCGAGCTGATTCACACCAAACTGATGGCTGGGAATCATACCCTGCTGTGGATGACCGCCCCTGACTATCTGTCCGAAAATGGTTTTGAACACGAGCGCATGGAAGAGCTCACCGGAATGCATCTGGAGGAGCTTGATGATGATGAAACCGTTTATCTGTGCGAAGGCACCATCAATGGTCTGTACGACCATCCTCTTCATCCCACCTTTGCGATAGTAGATGATGCGGTTGAAATTATGGGCCGGTATAAGAATAGCGGAAAAACCGCTTTGGCTTTCCGTAAAATGAATGGTTACAACAGCGTGTTTAGCGGATTGGCCAATCCTTCCTATATGGCTCTCAGAGCGGTTGCTAAAAAGGCTGGTGTCCATCTGTATTCTGAAGCCGGCGTACCCGTATATGTCAACAGCCTGATCACCGGCATCTACTGGCATGAGCAGAAAAATCTGAAAATCAGAATGAGAGAAGCCGGTAACTATTACGACATTTTATCCGGCAAAATCTATCATACCAATGACGGAAATCTGGTGCTGAACACAGTTGACAGCGGCGCCATCTGTCTAAAAAAATGTGATTGTCAGTTTATGGCATTAGAAAGGTCAAACTCATGGGCAAAACAATGATGGTTACTGGAGCAACCCGAAACACTGGTTATGCTGTTGCGAAACGGTTCCTGAAGGAAGGATATGACGTATGTATTACCAGTCGCAGCCAGGAAAGTGCCGATGAGGCAGCTAAAAAGTTGATGGAAATGTGTCCTGGTCGTAGAGTGCTTTCTGTGTCTATGGACCCCGGAAAAATTGAAGATATCCGGAGCGCGTTTAAAATAATTGCAAAGAAATTTGGCCATTTGAATGTTTTTGTTCCCAATGCAGTAGATATGGGCAATCTCCGTAACACGATGAATGTGACCCCCGATTATTGGGATGCCGTTATGAACGTAAACGTGCGTGGCTACTTCTTTACCTGTCAAGAAGCCATAAAGTTGATGAAGAATGGCGGCTCCATTGTAATGATCGGCAGCGTCCATGCCCATGGTGGCATCCCGAACAAAATCTGTTATTCTACCTCCAAGGCCGCTGTTTTAGGTATGATGCATTGCATGGCAGTTGAGATGAGTTACTTGGGCATCCGTGTAAACGCAATTACTGCCGGCGCCATCCGTACCGAGCGCTGGGAAGAACAGGACGATACAACCACCCAGAAGCGCCGCGATCAATATCCTGCTGGAAGAGAATCCTTTCCGGATGAAATTGCAGGTGGCGTGTATTATCTTTGCTCTGACGAAGCCAGCACCATTGTCGGAGCAGAACTGACCATTGATTCCGGTATTAGCGTATGTCTCCTGCCTTATAACAAGCATTGGAATGCCTAAGGAACTGAACCATGATGAAAACTGTTACCGGTGGACTAAAGTATTTTAATGAAGTTGCCCTGATACGCGGAAAGCAGCTTGGAATGGATGCTGTTTTGCTGAATCGTCCTCCCTTATGGGGTAAAGATGAATGGTCGGAAAAAGCGGTTCAGTGGATGGTAGACTATTGTGCCAAGTTCGGTATGATCATTGCTGGCGTGGAAAACATTCCGGTGGAATGGTTTACACCCATTGTGCTGAACTATCCCGAAAGGGATGAATGTATTGAGCGCTATCTCCGTATCATTACTGCATTTGGCAAAGCAGGCATTCCCTATCTTGGCTATGGGTTTGCTGCCGGAAATGTATGGCGTACTGATCTTGCTGCAAAAGGCAGGGGAGGATGCAGATGCATGCAATATGTGAAAGCTGATGAAAACACCAAGGGGAATCAGCTTGTTTATAAAAATGTAATTCATGGTGAAATGCCCTCGCGGGAAGAACTTTGGAATAACTATGCGTATTTCCTGAAGGCAGTGCTCCCTCATGCAGAAAAAGAACATGTTGGCTTAATGCTTCACCCCAGTGATCCGCCTCTGCCGGTGGTTCATGGCGTCCCACGCATCTTTTGCAGCATTGAGGATTACAAATATGCTTATGAATTGTCCGGGCATTCTCCTGCCTGGGGGTTAAATCTCTGCCTTGGCTGCATCTCCCAGATGGGTGGTAAAGACGCTGTGCTTGAAATGATTCGTTACTTCGGTCCGAAGGGTAAAATTTTCCAAGTTCATTTGCGCGATGTGATAGGATCAGGGGAATCCTTTACCGAATGCTTTTTGGGAGAAGGTAATTACAACCCTGCGCAAGTGTTGTGCGAATTGGAAAATTGCGGTTTTAATGGTTATGTGTTTGAGGATCATGTTCCTATGATTCATGATGATGACGGGTATCACACCATTGGACGCGCCCACGCTGTAGGATACATTCAGGGCATGATTGATATGATGAAATATCTTATAAAGAAGTGATTTGTAGCATTTAGAAGAAAGGTTTTGTATTCATCTATTGATATGTTCCTTGCCTCAGATAAATCGGCTCGTATTACGCTTTTTTTGAGAATAACAGTAGGAGGAGGATTAAACAATGCTGACCAGTATGAAGGAGATTCTTGAGATCGCAGAGAAACTTGGTTGTGCCATTCCAGCCTTCAATGTTTACAACGGCGAAACTGCGATGGGGATATTCAACGCTGCCGATGAAGCAAGCGCTTGCATCATTGTGCAAATATACAGCCGTCTGTTTATGAGCGAGGAGGCGGGATTTATTGCACCATCGATCGTTGAAGCGGCACATCGCTCCAAATGCAAAATTGCATTTCATTTAGATCACGGCAGCTGTGATGAAGCTGTGTTTCGCGCAATCAGACACGGCTGTTCTTCTGTTATGCGTGACGCGAGTGCCCTCCCGTTTAAGGAAAATGCTGCTGTGATCAAAAACGTAGTGCGCTTCGCCCATGATTTAGGAATTGATGTGGAGGCGGAACTTGGTCACATCGGTTCTGCAAAGGATGGTGTATCTGCTGACTATACCAAGGTTGAAGAAGCCATTCGTTTCTGTGAGGAAACGAATGTGGACGCGTTGGCGGTTGCTGTGGGTACTGCTCACGGGCACTACAAGCAGGACCCGGTGTTGGCAATTGACCGTATTCGAGAACTGCATGATGCAATTCCGGCCGCGCTTGTTCTGCATGGAGGTTCTGGCGTGCCGGATGATCAGATCCGGGCGGCAATCAATGCCGGTATACGTAAAATCAACTTTGGCACCGATGTATGCCTCGCGTTCCTTGACGGCGTGCGCCAGGTGGATCCTTCTATCATCGGTGTGGATGTTTTTATGAAGGAACCGGTACAATACGTTAAACGCTTTGCGTTGGAGAAAATCCGCCTGCTAGGCGCGGAGGGTAGCAATGGGTAAGCAATGGAGCGAAGTAATTGGCATTGGCTCTACAGTCTACGACACATTAATGGTCGTAAATAATTTTCCTGTCGAGGATACAAAACTGGAAGGCGTGGAAACCAAGGTGCAAGGCGGCGGGCCCTGCGCTACGGCCCTTGTTGCTGCACGGAAGCTTGGAATCTCCACAGCCTACATGGGTACGATCGGTGATGATCCGTTTGGACGCTTTATGCTTGATGATCTTGCGCATTGGGGTGTCGATACGAATTATGTAAAAGTCACACCAAAGACGGTTAGTTTCCATGCAGTCGTCTTGTTGAGCCAGCAGACAAAGAGCAGAACCTGTGTCTGGCACCGTGGTAATGTGCCGCAACCGAATGCGGGTGATTTATATAAAGACGCGTTGGCGCATTCAAAGGTGCTCCATTTGGATGGGCACATGCTGGAAGCGGCAATTTTTGCTGCAAAATTCTGCCAATCAAGGGGCGTTAAGGTATGCTATGACGCGGGTGGAACATATCCTGGCGTAGAGCGGTTGTTGCCGCATATAGACTGGCTGATTCCTTCAGAGGAATTCGCGCTGAAGATTACTGGTGCGGCCACTTCGGAAAAAGCGGCGCAAATTCTCTACGAAACTTATCATCCGAAATTGGTTGTGCTTACGCAGGGAGTGCTTGGCGGCATTCTTTTGGATGAAAAGGGAATTCGGCGCTACGAGTGTTATCCGGTGGATGTAGTGGATTCCAATGGCAGTGGCGACACATTTCACGGCGCGTTTATCGCAGGAAAATTGCATGGCTTTGACAATGACAAAGCGTGTTGCTATGCAAGTGCGGCTGCGGCAATAAAATGCACGCGACTGGGTGCACGGGAGGGTATGCCAACGGATGCGGAATGTCGTATGTTTTTGGAATCGCGTGGCATAGTGTTATAAGAATATGTGACAGATGTGCCAGAGTTGGAGAGACCAGATGTACTTGCCGCTGTATAACACATGCCACATGGTGCCAAATTAGTTGTTGCTGAGGTTATAATCGAAAAATGAATTGTATGAATATTACATGCCAGTGAACACAATATCGCTGTCAATGACCTTGTGAACACGTGAACCACGGTATATGCGGCAGCATATCTTGTTAGGCGCAACGGAAAACCGTATTATGACGCGGAATAGCATACCAAGCGCGGAAGGATACGCATAAATTTCAAACGCGTTACAGATTGTCGTGGTGGTTATACTGCGCTGATTCGACAGGATCATGGCGGTAACTGTATAGCTTTGCGCCACGCATCAGGCGCGGACATTTTGCTTTGCGCACGCCGCCCACGGAGGAGGCGTTCCAAAAGTATCCAAACGTTAAGGAACCACTGATTTAATCATCCATTGAACTATTAATTTTGTTTCATGGTACAATAAGGCGAGAAAAGAGAAGAGAACAGGTGGGTTTTATCATGAAACAGCAGAGCTTTACAGATATGGAATACGGTGGACGCCGCAGGGTGTCGAAGCGAGAGCATTTTTTAGACATCATGGAAGAAATCATCCCCTGGGATGAGTGGGTGAGCCTTGTT
>Ga0255343_1001839_pt1 | contig 26755 bp, 21 predicted proteins | sample wastewater_treat_4_FD_192413 | JGI IMG/M metagenome (GOLD analysis project Ga0255343, IMG submission 192413) | Wastewater microbial communities from Lulu Island WWTP, Vancouver, Canada - plant16 | ecosystem: Engineered > WWTP > Wastewater > Unclassified | place: Canada: Vancouver, British... | reverse complement strand
CGCCCTTTAATCCAGCGAAAAAGTAAGGTTTGAGGTTTGCTACAGTTTTTGACGGTTTGATCATATCGCTAAAAATCCTTCTCCTTTTTTCTCCATTATAAGCCACCCGGAGACAAAAGGTCTACCTCGTTTTCATTTTCTATAGAATCATTCACATGGAGACAATAGAATAGATGAGCAATTCGGAACTCAATAAAAAGACAGGTTTTTCCGGAGTGCGACTCAACATCCAGCTCACGGCTGTTGTTGCGGAATCAAAAAAGGGGTGACCGCGGCGGGTCACCCCTGCATCATTATGAGCTTCCACCCTATCCTGCTTTTTTAGGCAGGATCCAGCTCAAGATCTGTTTCCAACCTTCTTTTGTCCTCAGGCTCCGCACGCGCAAGGTGCCAACGATTCCATATGGAACAAAGAGAACAAAAATAACGTATATGATGCCGTTGATCAGGCTGGCGCTCTCGCCCAGGTAGCGGCGCAGGAAGTAATCGGAAAGCTTCAGCACAAAAGCGCCGACAATCGAGCCGCTCAAGGTGCCGATCCCGCCAATCAACACGATCAGCAGTCCGACGACGGTGTAGCCGAGGTCGGCGATGGTCGGGCTGATGATTGGCTGATAAAGCGCGTGCAGCACGCCCGCAGCCGAAGCGGTAAACGAGGAGATCAGCATCACAGTCACTTTGAAAGCAGTTGTGTTATAGCCCAACATGCGCGCGCGCGACTCGTTTTCGCGAATCGCCACACAAACCCTGCCGGTCGGCGAAGCGACAAACCTTCTATAAGCGATATACGTAATCACCAGCAATACAAGCGCGATGACGAAAAAGCGCAGCCGCTGAGACGCCGGGTCAATGAAAGCCGGAGTAGGCATACCCTGCAAACCGACATCAGCTCCGGTCAGGTTGATCATATCGCTCGACATAACGATGATGTGGAACATCGATGCCAATCCGAGCGTCACCATGGTAAAAGTCACCCCCCTTACTCTCGGAAGGACCACGCTGAAAAGCAGCGCCTGGATCACCGAAGTGAGCACGATCAGCAGCAGAACCTGCCAGAAGGGCAGCCCGAGCGTCTTGAGCGAGATGCCGGTCAGGTACGCCGCCACGGCAAAAAACATGGTATGACCAAACGAGAGTAAGCCAGTGATGCCGAAGAGCAGATCATAACTCAGGGCAAAGATCGCCAGAATGAAGACCTCTATCCCCAAACCTTCCAGAAATTTGGAGAATGAGCCCTGATTCGTCCAGACCTGCGTCAGGGTGGAACCCTCGAACAGCCCGGTAACGAAAGGCACTGCCAGCATGACCAGCAGGAAGATCAGAATCCCTTTGTTGCGGGTAAAGAAGTTGGTGGCTTTGTTTTCCATGGTTTACTCCTGTTTCCCCAACAAGCCGTGCGGCAGGATCAGTAAGACGATCACCATCAAAAGCATGGTCGAGGCAGGCACGATCGCCGGTGAAGGTTTAAAGAGGGTATCAGTGAAGGGGATTGGGATGCCGATCTGCCCGTATTTGATCATAAACTGTTGAATCAAACCGACCAAAAGCGAACCCAAAGCCGCGCCGGGGTAGCTGGTGAGCCCGCCAACCGCCAGGGCGATCAAGGCGTTCAGCAGCAGCTTCTCCCCCATCCCGGTCGAAAGACCGTTGGAAGGGGCTGCCAGCACACCGCCCAAAGCAGCCAGACCGGCGCCGAGGGCGAAAACGAGCGTGAACACGCGCCGCACATTGATGCCGAGCATCTCGACCATCGAGCTGTCCTGCACGCCCGCCCGGATAATCATGCCGATCCGGCTTTTTTTGAGCAATACCCAGACCACTACCAAAACGATAATGCCAACGATGGGCAAAAATATCTCGTCATAAACCCGCACACGTCCGCCCAGCACCATGACGGTGGTACAGTTGTATTCGATCAGGTCTGCCAGATTGGTCGCCGGGCAAGCGCCGCCAGTGCCCCGGAAGAGCGCTGGTTTGGAGAGAACGAACTCGGGCATGCCCCAGATAGCGCGCACCAACTGCACACCGATTGTGCTCATACCGAGCGTGAGCATCAACTGATAGATCGGGCGGCTGTAAAGCGGTTGGATCAGCGTGGTTTCCATCAACGCGCCCAAACCCAATCCGCTCAACACTGCCATGATCACGGCAATCAAGAAGAGCCAATTGCTGCTCATTGAAAACAGAATATTAGTCAGGATGGTGTTAAACAGCAGGAAGAACAAGCCCAATACCATCAGGACGATAAAGGTCCACCATTTTTTCAGGCTGAGTTCGTGCTGTTGGTTGGCTTTTTTGCGGATCAGCGCTAGTCCAAAAGAAAGCAGTGAGCTGATCAGCAGCAGTCCGATCACCGCGACTGGTGCCGGAATCTCTTCGAAACCGAGGTGGATGGCTGGCAGACGGGTGCCCTGCTCAACCATGAACGAGTAAGAGATCGGGCTCTGCGCGTAATTGTCCAGCTCCCAACCAGCGATCGGGTAACGCGGCACGATGAAAAGACCAAGAGCGATCGCGACGATTACCAACAGCCACCCAACAATTTTTGTGGTTTTGGGGCTCCAATTCAGGCGGTCACTGAGCGCGTCCCACAAGAAGCGCAGCGCGAAACCCGCCATCAAAAAGAGGATCATCGGCATAATGTCCACAAAGGTATCGGGGCGAACGTAAACCGTCCAACCGACATAAGCGCCGATCATGTAGAGCGTGCCTTGCGCCAGGTTGAGCACATCCAGCAACCCAAAGATAAGCGAGAAGCCGGCTGCCACCAAAAAGGTGACCGAGCCTACCGAGAAACCGCGCAAGGTAGTGATGAGCAGGTCTTTGGGCTCCATTCCGCGGGCAGCCATGAAGACAAAGAGGAAAATGCCCGCCAATACAGCCAGAGGGGTGAGATTTCGTTTCAGTTTCATATTCATATCCTATGCGGCTCCCAGATAGCGGTGAATCTTTTCTTTGTCCTGTTCCAGGTCAGCCATCATGCCGTAATCCACTGATTTGCCTTCTTCGATGATGACAAAATAACGGGCAAGTTTGCTGGCAACAAGGAAATTTTGCTCCACCAGGATGACCGTGCTGGTTTTCGAAAGCTCGGCGATGACTTCGATTAACTGCTCAATGACCACCGGCGCAAGCCCTTCGCTTGGCTCGTCGATCAGCATCAGCTCGTTGTCCGGCACCATGGCGCGGGCAATGGCGAGCATCTGCTGCTGCCCACCCGAGAGTTCAGTGCCGCGCAGGTGTAAGAAGCGCTTCAAGTCGGGGAAAAGTTCGAAAATGAGGTCGCGCTTCTTCTCCAGATCTCCCTTTTTGCGTTCGGCTATGCGCAGGTTTTCTTCCACAGTTAGCGCTCTGAAGATGGCGCGGTGCTCCGGCACAAAACCAATTCCCATCTGAGCGATCTCATAGGGCGGCAGTCCCTGAATTTCTTTCCCGTTGAAGAGGATCTTACCCTCCCGGACGGTGGCATTGTTCAAAATCGATTTGAGTGTGGTGGTTTTTCCCGCTCCATTGCGCCCCAGAAGGGTCGTGATCGATCCGCGAGGGACGACAAAATCGACATCTTGGAGGATGTGATACTGACCGATGTAAGAGTGCACTTTTTTCAGCTCGAGAATGGTATCCAAGCCAGGATCAGAGGTCAAGTTCATAGAGCCCTCCCAAATATGCAGTCTGGACTTCTTTGTTTTTGGCAATCTCAGCCGGTTTACCTTCTGCCAAAACCTGTCCCTGATGCAATACAGTGATGAAATCCGAGTTTCTCATGACCACGTTCATGTTGTGCTCGACCAAAATGACGGTCTTGGAGCCCTGAGCCTGAACTTCCCGGATCAGTTCGATCAGATCGGGCACCTGTTCGCTCGCCATGCCAGCGGTTGGCTCATCCAGCAGCAGCACTTCTGGGTCTGGCGCCAGAATCATGCCCAACTCGAGCTTGCGCTGATCGCCGTGCGCCAAAACCTTGGCTGGAAGGAAAGCTTTGTCTTTTAACCCGACCTTTTCCAGTGTTTCCCAGGTGGTTTCATCACAACCGGGAATGCTGGATGCGTCGCTGAAGAGCTTAAAGTTGTTTTTTCGCAGCGCCTGAGATGCCAGGCGCACGTTCTCAAAAGCACTCAGGTTGGGAAAGATATTGGTGATCTGAAAAGAGCGTCCGATCCCCATATGGATCATCTTGTGCACCGGTTGTTGGGTCAGGTCTTTGCCGTCATAAAGCACCTGACCGCTGGTCGGCTTCAAGACACCGCTGATCAGATTAAAAAGGGTCGTTTTTCCAGCGCCGTTGGGTCCGATGATGGCGTGCAGCGTTTGACGGCGAATTTTGATATTGACGTCGTCAACCGCCTTCAATGCTCCAAAATGTCTGGAAAGAGCGACTGTTTCTATAATGATATCGTTGTCCGACATATTTCTCAGCCTCAGTTCTCCTGATGATAGTACGCAAATATCCCTGAAGAGCGATTAGCTCTTCAGGGACAAAGACAAACAATGGACTTAGTTCTCGCCCAACTTACCGTAGGGCAGCTCGCCGCAGCGATCCTTCAGACCTTCGGGCAGAAGGCAGGGAGGCTCGGGGCGGGTGGTATCGACGAAGGTGTAGAAATCACCAGCGGGATCGGTGAGATTCTCCAGTTTCAGAATGTACATATCCTGAATGGCAACATGATCTTCGGGGCGGATGTAGATGGTGCCTTTGGGACCTTCAAATTCGAGCCCTTCCATGCTTGCAAGCAGGGTTTCGGGGGTCACATCACCAGCAGTCTTCTTAAGGGTTTCCAGGATCATAATGGCAGCGTTCATGCCGTCCGCGTCAAAGAGATCGGGAGAAGCGCCATAGCGGCTCTGGGTTTCAGCAACGAGGAAGTCATTGATCGCATTTTTAGGCGCTGTGTAGTGATAGAGGATACCTGCAGTAGTGCCGATGGCGTTGCTATAGAAAGCCGGCATGGTAAGGTTATCGATGAAGGTAGTGCCAAGTTCCATGGTATCGGTCACGCCCTGATCGGCAGCAGCCTGAACCAGGGAGATGAAGCCCGCGCCAGCCCAGGTGATGATGTAAGCATCAGCGCCGGAGTTGGCAATCTGTTCCATGTAGGGGGTGAAGTCAGTGGTAGTGGCAGGTGCGAAGATATCATCAGCCACAAATTCGGCACCCAACAGGGTACAGGCATCGCGGAAGGCTTCGGCGGAGCCGTGTCCAAAAGCATGATCAACAGCCAACTGGATGAAGGTCTTGTAATTCTGGGTCAGGGCGATACATTCGTTCATGGCGTCCTGATAGTTGTTGCGGCTGGTGCGGAAGGTGTACTCGTTGAAGTTGACACCGGTGATGTCATTGGCAGCAGCGGGTGCGACGATCAGGGGCACCTTGGCGGCCTGGGCAATGCCCTGGAGCACAGCGGTGGCGCCGGAGGAAGCGGTACCGACGAGGAAGTTGACCTTCTGGACATCGATCAGCTCATTGGCAACGGTAGTGGTCGTCTCAGGATTGCTGGAGTCATCGCGAACGTAGACAATGATCTCACAATCATCAATCTTGAATGTGTTTTCCTGAGTAGCAGCGAAGTCGAACACATCGCCAGCAGTTCCAGGGGCGCCGGTCGCGTATTCCATCCCGAGCATGAAGGAACGAACTATCCAGGAGCCGTAGCTCTGGAGGATGCCGGTCAGGTCGGTGATCAGACCGATTTTGATCGGTTCGGCACAGGTCAGACCTGCGGGAACTTCAGCAGGTTCTTCGACAGGAGCTTCGGTAGCCTCCGGTTCTTCCACGACCTCGGCTGGTTCCTCTACGACTTCGGGTTCAGCGGGGGCGGCGGTTGGGGCTGGTTCTGTTTTACAAGCAGTCAGCGCAATGGTTGCAATCAGCAAAAGAGCGATTACAGTAAGTAAAGACTTTTTCATTTTTTCTCCTTTTTCTTTAGTTTAAAAATCCCAGTTTTATGACTGGTGGATTACCTTTTACACCCGCTGGCTGTGCTTGAGGGTGAACCCCAGCAGCAGGCTGTTGAGTTCAGCAGGTTTTTCCAGGCAGAGGGCATGCCCCGCGCCTGGGACGACAACATATTCTGAATTTGGGATCCGCTCCGCCAACAAACTGGCGTACTTGGGTCCTTTGATAAGGTCTGCATCCCCCACCACGATCAATGTCGGGCAAGCGATTTCGCCCAACCGATCGGTGACATTGAAATTGGTAAAACTGTCCATCAGCCGCACAAAGGCGGGCATGTCGATCTTCGCAAATGCCGCGACCGAGCCATCCAGGTAGGCGGCGTTTTTCTCGATCCAGGTTTCCGAAAAGTTGAGGTGAACCGAGGTCAAGAAGAGCAATTTGGGATCGTTGCGCTCAGCAGCGACACGCCAGGGCTGCGATTGGCTTTTCAGCAGAGGCGTGACTTCCGAAACACCATCGATCACGATCAGCGATTGGGTTTTTTCGGGGTAGCGCAGTGCAAACATCAAGCTGACTTCCGAACCGTAGGAGATGCCCGCAATGTGCGCTTTTTCGATGCCAAGATGATCAAGCAGCCCCGCCAGGTCGTCGGCATGCTCTTCCATGCTGTAAGGCTGCTCCGGATGGTCTGACTGCCACATGCCGCGGCAGTCATAGAGCAGCACGCGCATGTGTTTGGAGAGAACCGTTGTCTGAAGCATCCAACTGGCAGTCGCCATCATAATGCCATTGGAGAGCACCAGCACATCCGCGTCCTCCGGTCCGTGCAGTTCGTAATAAAGCTGAATCCCGTTTATGTTTGCTTTTGGCATCCTTTCACTCCTTAGCTTTCTTCACGCTGGTAGACCACAGCCTGATCAAGCCCGGTTGGTCGGGGGTGTTCCCCTGCGCTGACCAATGCCATTCGCAGAACGTTCTCCTCGATCTCGTAGATGCCTTCAAACTTCCCGACCAAGCCGAAGGTATGCGAAGTCTGATCCATATCGATCTGTTTGCCCTGGGTCTGATAGGTGCCGCCTGAAACGATTCCGAGCGCGTCGTAGCAGGCTTCGAATGCCCCATCTTCCTTGAAGATGAAGTACAAGCCTGGGTAAGGCTGCCCGTCACACTGAACCCATTTTCCTAAAATGTCTTTTTCCATCCTGACCTTCCTAAAAATAACGCTTATCCGGGACGATCCCGAGACGGTGGGATTCTTCGCGGATCGATTCGCGGAAATCGGGATGCGCGATCCGGATCAACGCTTCCATACGGTTGCGAACGGATAACCCGCGCAGTTCCGCGCTGCCAAATTCGGTCACGATCGTGTCCACATCCTGGCTGGGCACGGTCACCCCGGAGCCAGGCGCCAAAGTCGGCACGATTGTCGAAATGGTGCCGTTCTTGGCTGTGGAACGCAGGGCAATGATGCCCCGCCCACCTTCGGACATTTGCGCGCCACGGTGCGTGTCGAGCTGCCCGCCGGTGCCGCTGAAATGACGCGTGCCGATGCTTTGCGAGCAGACCTGCCCCATCACATCCACCTGTATGGCGGTATTGATGCTGATCATTTTATGGTTTTTGGCAACCACATAGGGGTCATTGACATAGCTGCCGCGCATCAACAACACGTCCGGCGAGGCATTCATAAAATCGTATAGCGGTTGGGTGCCGATCGCGAACACGGCGACGAACTTGCCGGGATGCAGCGTTTTACGGCTGTTATCAACCGCGCCGGATTCGTAGAGTTTGTAGACCCCGTCCACCAACAATTCGGAGTGAATGCCGAGATGCCTGCGATCGGAGATGAAGTCTGCCAACGCGGTTGGCATGCCCCCGATCCCAAGTTGGACCGTGCAGCCGTCTTCGATGTATTGAGCAACATGACGCCCGATTTGTTCTTCGGTCTCCGAAGGTTCAGTTTGCGGCACTTGTACCAATAGAGAATCATTCTCAACAAAATGGTCAACCATCGAGATGGGAATGACAGTGTCACCGTCCGTCCAGGGCAGGTTTCGGTTGACTTCGAGGATGACGGTCCGGGCGGCGTCGATCATCTCGCGTTCCACCACCACACCCATCGAAAGCGAGACCATCCCGTCAGCATTGGGCGGTGTGCAGGTCCCCATAAACATGTCGAGCTTGCCCTTATTCCCGACCAGTTTATCTCTTCCGGCACGGTGGAGATTGTTGGGAGTGTATGAGACGCGTCCCTCCAGGTGTACTGCCCGATCGGGAGCGCCGTAAAACCAGTTTTCGTTGAAGAAATGCCCTTCCATTTCTGGTTTCACGAAGATGTCGTAAGCTCTCATCGGGAGGCAGGTCCATAAAGTGACATCAAAGAGCCGATCTGCCTGATTGGCAAGCTCTTCGAGCAAGCCCACCGGCTCTGAGGCAGCGACCCCGATTTGGATCGTGTCGCCAGACTGCACCAAGCCAGCGGCTTCAGCAAGGGTTAGTAGTTTGCTTTGATATTCTTCTTTCCAATTCATCGCATTGGACACCCTCTCTTTAGGGCATGATAAAACAGACAGCAGCCTGATTGTAGCCAACCCCCGAGCCGCATAAAACTACGCGCATGCCGGAAGTGATCTTGCCTAATTTAATTGCGTCATCAAATGCCAGCGGCAAACAAGCCGAGCCGACATAGCCCCATTTGTCCATGACATAATGTGCCTTTTCAACCGGCAAACCGAGTTCTCCCATGACCAGCTTGATGCTGTTGACATTGACCTGAGTAAAGATGATGTGATCGATATCCTTGACCTCAAAGCCGCCGTTGGCTGCGCACTCGCGCACTCGGGCAGGCCAACCTTCGTGGTTGACGGTCGGAGGGAAGGGAGTGACCAGTTTTACCTTGGTGCGTCCGGCTTCAACACTTTCGACAGTAGCAGGTTCATAAGTGCCGCCGGAATAGATACCCCAGTGTTTGTGATAGGAACCATCGGCTTTGATGGAAGAAGAAATAAATCCGGGTTTATCAGAAGCCCCCACTACTGCCGCCCCGCCTGCATCACCATAGAAGAAGGAGGTCACATCGTGTTTGACATCGGCGAGCTTGTGCATCATATAGGCGCCAATAACCAGAACGTATTTCAAGTTAGGATTGGTGGCAATCATACCGGCTACTTGAGCCAAGCCAGTCGGGAAAGATGCGCAGGCGCAGCCGATATCCCAGGTACCAGCGTTGACAGCGCCAAGTTTGTGTTGGGTCACCACTGAAGTTGCCGGGGTGATATAGTCAGGAGAATCAGTTCCAACGAGCACCAGGTCGATATCTTCGGGTGTAATTCCGGCATCCGCGATGGCGCGTTTGCCGGCTTCGGCAGCCAAATCGGAGGTTGCCCAATCATCTGGCGCATAGAAGCGGGTTTTAATGCCACTGCTGTTTTCAAATTTACCCACTACTTCAGCCAGTTTTGGACTGACCGCACCCATCCATTCGGCGAAGGTCGCATTGGTGATTTCTCTTTCGGGAACGTAGCTCCCGGTTCCAAGTATTGTCGCGTAACGAGCCATCTTTTTCCTTTTCTTCTTTTCTCAGTAATTACGTACCTAAAACGATGCCGCCATCAACACTGATGACCGCTCCGTGAACGTAGGAGGATTCGTCGCTGGCGAGCCAGCAGTAAACATTGGCGATTTCTTCGGGCTTGCCCAGCCGTTTGAGCGGGGCGTTGTTTGCCATGTTCGCCAAAACATTTTCGGGCATCTTCAGGACCATTTCGGTCAGGATGAATCCCGGCGCCACTGCGTTGACGCGGATCTGATACTTGCCCAACTCGCGCGCCCAGGTTTTGGTCATGCCGATAACGGCAAATTTGGTGGCGGCATAGTTGGTCTGCCCAAAGTTGCCATATAAACCCACTACGGAAGAAGCGCTCACGATTGATCCCCCACCCTGTTTGATCATGTACGGAGCGACAGCTTGTGTGCAGTTAAAGACACCCTTGAGGTTGACCGCGATTACGGCATCGAAAGCTTCTTCGCTCATTTGTCCGACCATCTCGCCTTCCTTAAATTTGACGAACTGACCGTCGCGGGTGATGCCGGCATTGTTGATCAGCACATCGATGCGACCGTAGCGGGCTGCCACATCATCGATCCAAGCTTGCACTTCCTGTCGATTGGTCACGTTGACCTGATAAAAGCTGGCGTCGTTGCCCAACTGTTCTGCCAGAGCTTGCCCTGCTTCAACATTGACGTCACAAATGACAACCTTTGCGCCTTCTTTGGCAAACTTTTCAGCAGTGGCTCTGCCGATCCCAGCGGCTCCTCCTGTAATGATGCAAACTTTATCCTTTAAACGCATTTTTCCTCCTTTAGTTAGTTCAAACAATTCGATACAGCTTTTTCAGCTTGATTTTATCGTTTATACCCAAACAAGGTTACAAAACGGTTACAAGAAACCCCGTTTTTCAGCTTTAAATTAATTTTTCACCTTTTTGTGGAAATTGGTCTTAACCAAGCAATTTTTGATAGAGCTGCTCAGTTTCTTTTGAGAGCGATTCACTGCCATAAAGCTGTTGGCTCATTTCGACCGCCTGATAGTATACCTTGCGCACCATGGCAGTATTGCCCAGGGCATGATAGGCGCGCATTTGGAATTGATAGCCGCCTTCGTATTGCGGGTCTATCTGCAAAAGGCGGTTGCTCAGCTCGATTGCTTTCTCGGTCTCATCGGATTCTAACGCGGCTTCGATCACCTTTGTAGCGCAGGTCAGATAGAGCCGGTGGTAGTAGCCGGCATCTGCCAAAAATGCTTCCTGCAGCCATTCAGATTCCAAAAAATGCCCTTGGTAGATCGTCAGCGCAGTCTCTTTGTGCTCCAGGTTGGGGCTGAGGCAGAGCTTTTCAAACCTTTCAATGTCCACCGTTGTCCGCAGATCGGGGTTGAGCAGGTAGAGATCGTCCCTTCGAATGACGTACAGCGCCTGCGCGCCGCTGGGACGGTCGGGCTCAAGCGCATGGTTGAGCGCGTTGAGGACTACCTTAAGGTTGTTGGTGGCGGTCGCGCTGTCAGCTTCGGGCCAAAGAAGTGAGCAGATCTGCTCCTTGTTCATGCCACGCTTCTGATTGATCGCCAGGATCTGCAGCAGTTGGCGCGCTTTTTCGCGCTTCCAGACGTCATTGGACAGCTTTACTCCACCCTGCCAGACTTCAAATTGCCCCAGCAGATTGATCCGCAACCCGCGACCGGGATGGTAGCTTAAACCCTCCGCTTTGTGTTCCCGTAAAAGTTTTTGGACATAAGGCAGGCGGATCTCATTTTCCTGCGCTTTAAGTAGAAGAGGAAGAAAGGTGAATGGGTCGTTGGAACCCAACAGACTCGGTCCCAGCAGCAGGAAGTCGAAGGCTTCGCGCTCGGCGATCTCGAGTGCCTGGTCGAGGAAGAGCAGCATCGAGTTTTTGTAGCCCTGCAGATGGGCAACATATGCTTCCCAGAGCAAAACGGCTGTGCGGCTGAGATTGTCTTCCAGTTCGATCGCCAATGATTCAGCTATTGCCAGTCCTTCACTGGCTCTGGAAGTCTCCCCTGCCAATGCCTGGCTGGCTCCCAGTGAGATGCGTACCAGCAAGCCGATCCAAGGATCTCCAGCCGATTGGGCGATAGCAAGCGCGTTTTGGGCAACCTCCTCCGCCCCATGAAGGTCGCCGTGATAGCCCAGCAATCGGCACAAGCCCCAAAGCGGCTCCACATGGATGCGAACGATATCGACATTCTCGATCGCTTCCTGATACAAATTTCGGTTGCGCTCAAAATAGGTTGGGTCAAAGACCGCGTTTTGGTCAAGCTGCAGCGCGTGCCCCAACCGCACCTTGGATACGGTGCTGACAAAACCGGAGTGCAGCTTTGCGGCAATCTCAGCGCCTTTTTGGGCATGCTGTTTGGCGAGTTCAACTTCGCCTTTTAGCGCGTAAAAAAGGGAAAGCAATAATGAGGTCTCACGGTGAAAGCGCTGTGGACGCGTGAAGCGCAGTTTGTCGGTGCTTGGCTCAATCGACTCGAGCAGCGCGATTCCCTGTTCGAGTTGACCGGTGCGCAGCAGCAATCTCGCGCTGATAAGGGCATGGTTTTCGGGGGGCGTGCCCGTGATCGCTTCTGCCTTTTTAAGTGAGGCTGCCGCCTTTCGAGCCTCGCCCTGGTTAACTTGATTCTCAGCGATCTGGGTCAACAGCCCGGCTGCTTCCAGGGGATGCTCCTGCGGGTTGAGCAATTCCAGCGCTTTGGCGAGCAGTTGATTAGCGTTCACCGGACGGATCGTGTCCAGATAGACCTGCGACTGACCGCGCAGCGCCTGGCTCATGCCCCAGGTGTTGTTCTTGCTCTGAAAGAGACGTTGCGCGCTTCGATAGTATTCCAAAGCCTGATCGAAGTCCTCTTCGTAGCGGCTGACCTCACCCATCAGATAGTTGCCGTAGGCGTAAGATTCAAGCTCCTCTTTTGGCAGCTCATGAAGCCAATAACTCAGGCTGTGATACAAGCCCGATTGCAGCAATTTGTCTCCAATATCGTCCAATACCTGTTTGACGCGTGGGTAATCTTCAGCAGACAGCAAATGAGAGATGGCGCGTTCCCAATATTCGTGAGCAATGAAATAACTGGCGATCTTGCGGTGCAGTTCACGCTTCAATCCGGGAGTCTGGTCGAGATGGCTCATCAAAAAATCGCGGAAAATGTGGTGGAAGCGATAAACACCCGGTTTGAGCTGTTCAAGGAACAAGCCGGATTGGTAGAGGTTGTTCAGAGTTTCCTGGCTGTTTTGAATGTCGAGTAGAAAGTCGCAGACATCGCTTTCCATAAAGCGCAGGATCGAACTCCGGACAAGGAATTCGTGGATATCCTGAGGCTGATTATCCAGCACCTCTTCAGCCAGGTAAGCAAACAGGTTATCGAGCGTCGCATGCTTTTCGCCTTTCAGGAGCGAGTCAACTTCGCCACCGCTGAGCTCCTTGAGCGACTGCCAGAAGATCTGCAGCCCAATCGCCCAACCTTCGGTCTGATTGTGAAGGCGGAGGATATCTTCCGGTGGAAGTAAGTATTGATAGATTTGATTATAAAGGTCGGCAACCTCATTTTCGGTAAAGCTGAGCGTGTCGTGTCTGAGTTCCAGCACCATGCCTTTTACACGCCAGCGGTTGAGAGACGGCAAGGCTATCGGAGTGCGTGTGGCGATGATCACATGCAGATCCCGCGGTATGTGGTTGATGAACCAATCCATTAATTCGTCGATCTCGTCAACCCCCTGCAGGTTGTGAAAATCGTCCAGGATCAGGAAGGCAGGTCCGCGCAGCCCGGCAGAAAGCGCGTTTGTAAATGCCAAAAGGCTGTCCTGCAGATCGGCTTCCGGGTCGTCGAGGAGGCGCAGGGCTGGCTGCCCGAATTTTTGGCTCGGCGAACCTGGGATGGCTTTCAGGCTCCCGCTTTGGTTGAAAGCCGTGTAGAGACTGGAGAGGAACAGGCGCGGGTCGCGTTCGTTGCGCGAGGTGGAGAACCAGAAAACCGGTTCTTTGCGCTGCTGGATGAAGGTCAGGATCGAGGTGGTCTTGCCATAGCCGGTGCCTGCGGTCAGGATCGTCAGCGAATGGTTGAGCGACAACTCGAGCACATGGCTCACGCGTTGGCGCGCCAGGACGTTGGCACGCTGGGCAGGCGGGGTGAGCTGACTCAGGATGATCTGACTGCGATTGGTCATTTTAACAATTTTATCATCTCCCCGCAGCCGGATTCTTTTCTTTAGTAGCGGGTTTCTTCCCCTACGTAAGAGTCGTCTCAAGGGTATATAATATAATTTCAAAGCCCAAGTCATGAGAAAGTTACGGGATTTTTCAATGTTACAAAGTTTGTTTTAGAGAAAGAATGGCATCAGAAGGAAAAATGAAAAATTTTTATTCTCTCTTTAATGGTAAAAAAACCTGTTATAGGAATGATTCATTTACTTCCTCTTCCAGGATCACCACACCATAAGAATTCAATGAAGGAAATTGAATCTGCCGCACTTCATGACCTCCACGCGCTTGAGAATGGGGGCGCAAATGCAGCGATAATCGAGAATTTTGGGGATATTCCCTATACAACTCAGGTAAGTGTGGTAACTTTTGCTGCAATGTGCTCTATTGCTACTAAAATTGCTGAGAGGGCATCAATACCTTTGGGAATAAACATACAGTATAACTGCGTTGAGTATGAGTGGGCACTAGCATGTGCGATTGGTGCAAAATTTATAAGGGTAGAAGCTTTTGTAGAGAATCGTGCAGGTGCACACGGAGTTGTTTACGCCACAGCAGCGGAACTGATGCGACTTAAAGCTCTATACCCTTCAGAAACTATGATATTTGCGGATATTAATGCAAAACATACCACTCCATTAACAAACCAACCAATATCCCTTTCTGTCAAAGAAGCTATTGAATGTGGTGCGGATGCCCTTATTTTGACGGGTACCAGAACTGGTGTCAATCCATGCATCGAGGATATAGTTGAAGTCAAAGAATTAACCTCAGATACTCCAATTCTTTTAGGTAGCGGAATAAACATGGCAAATGCAGCTAAATATTATGAATCAGCGGATGGTGCTATTATTGGATCCTCTCTCAAAGAGGATGGAGATGTCTTTAAGCGGATAGATGAAAGTCGTGTTAAGTTTTTTATGAAGGCTGTTGGTTCATGTCAAAGTTACGCCAAATCACAGAGTTAAAACAAGGAATTAAATATACATAGTGACTTAATGAGTTAATAACAAAAGTCTTTTCAATCGCCTTGATTTTGTCTTGCAATTGTATTAATATCATGATAGAATAACGCCCATAAAATTAAGAGCAAATTCGATTAAAAATTCTCACTTTGATTTGAATACGCTCTTTTTTGTTACAAAAAATTAACAATTAAAAAATTGATCATAGATTAAACCCGTTATTATTTAATCATATGATTTTTTATTAAGATATAATTCATTAGTTTAGTAATAAATTGTAAAGTATTTACATAAAATAATAAATCTTGAGGAGAAAAATCTATATGAATGACTTTGCTTGTGTTCGTATTGATGACCGTTTGATTCATGGTCAGATCATCGTTAGTTGGGTTACCGCTTTGGGTATCACCGAGATAATTGTTGCTGACACAGATGCAGCAAATGATGAATTTCAAGGAATGCTACTGGAAATGGGTGTGCCTAAAGCTATGAAATTTGAGCTTTTGACACTGGAGGAAGCAGGTAACCTGATAAACAGTAATAGAGATTTTTCCAAAACCCTTTTGATTGTTCGTGATATTCATAGTCTTAAGACACTCATGGATCTTGGTGTAAGCTTCTCTACTGTTAATTACGGCAACTCGGGGCGAACTGATTCTAGAACAAGATATTATAAAAGTGTATGGCTTACTGAAGACGAAAGAAAACTTGTTGAAAGTGTAATGGATGCGGGCGTTACGCTGGAGGTGCGTGTCATTCCTAGTGAGAAAGCGATTGACATGAGAACTCTATTAAAGTGATAAACCGGTAGTTTTACCGGATTAAATATTAAAAATAGAAAGGAGTATTAAATTATGTTACTTGGTTCAATTTTAGTAGCTCTGTGGGTTACGTGGGGTCTGATTGATGAACAGACCATACAACTACAGACTACCCGGCCGATAATCACCGGAGCAGTTGTAGGATTAATCCTTGGTGATTTTAAGACCGGACTGATAGTTGGAGCTATGGTTGAGTTGATGTTCCTGGCAGTGGTTTTTGTGGGAACAGGAGTCCCACCTGACACAACCATGGCAGCAGCCATAGCAACGGCATTTGCTATTTTTGCTGGAGGTGGTACAGAAGTTGCCATCGCAGCAGCACTTCCTATCGCTGTAATTGGTGGGCTTGTTTCTACACTTCAATATAGCGTCATTAATGTTCTATTTGAAAGCTGGGCTGAAAAATTAGCTGACAAGGCGGATGTGAAGGGCATAACCAGAGTTAATAAGCTAGCTCTTCTAGGAAACTTTGTTCTTTATGGAATCCCTACATTTCTTGCAGTGTATTTTGGTTCTGAGTTTGTGATGCCTCTCGTTGAAAAAATTCCTCAGAATATTATCGCTGGTCTTGGTGTGGGTGGAGGAATGATTGGCGCAGTCGGTTTCGCAATGCTTATTCAATCGATCTCAAATAAAAAGGTATGGCCCTATTTCATCGTAGGTTATGTATGCTCGGCATTTCTTGGGATCAATATGCTTGGTGTGGGCGTTGTGGCTGTAGCAGCCGTTTTTCTCCATAATTACTTCACAGCTAATAAGACTTTAGCATAGCAAACGGAGTTAACAAAATGAAAAATACTGATCAAACTCTAACAAGAAAGGACCTGTGGAAGGTCTTTCGTGGTCAAATTTTTATGCGATCATGTTTGAACTTCGCCAGATTCCAAAACTTAGGTTTTATGGATGCTATGGCTCCAATAATTGAAAAATACTACGAGACTCCGGAAGAGAAGAAAACCATTATTGATCGACACATGCAATTGTTTCTTACCCAACCAATGGTTTCTGCAATTCCCGTAGGTGTTGCTGCTGCTTTAGAAGAACGTATAGCCACGAAGAATGACATTGATCCCGATATGGTCAATTCTGTAAAGACAGCCCTCATGGGACCCCTCGCTGCTCTTGGCGACAGCCTGATAAATGGCACTGCCCGTCCAATCTTGGCTGGAATTGCTTGTGGGCTTGCCCTGACTGGAAATCCATTTGGTCCTATACTCTTCCTTTTAGGAATGAGCCTGATCACTCTGGGTGTTCGGTACTTTGGTGTCTTCAAAGGTTATTCCGAAGGTGTTTCTATTGTGGCAAACATGAAAAAATCTGGGCTTATCGATAAGATAACAGAACTAGCCTCAGTTGCTGCCTTTGTAATCGTTGGAGGTTTTGTCCCAAATGTTGTGTCATTGACGACACCAATTCAATATGTAAGCGGAGATGGCAATACTACGATTGCCATTCAATCAACACTTGATGGACTGCTCCCGAAACTTCTTCCAGTTTTGCTCACACTTCTTATGTACTCCGTTTTGCGGAAATACAAAATATCCCCAGTGTTACTCATGCTTATTCTCTTGTTTGGAGGATTAATTGGTTATCTTCTCGGAATTTTTGGATAAAGTTCCAAGCTCCTTAGATAAGTGGAAGAATAATTATGATTAACGATTTTCATGTACACATGGGAAAGACTAGTAAAGGGGATGTCACAACAGCAGAAGATCTTGTGAAAAACATGGATATTTATGATATTGAACGATCAGGATTATCGCTATTAAATGGCACAAGTTGTAAAGAACTCAATGATGAGGTTCTTAGTGCTGTAAAAAAATTTCCTGACAGGATTATCGGATATGCATATATAAATCCAAGAGAAAAGAATGCAATTGATGAGGTTCATAGATGCCTTCAAAATGATGCATTTAGGGGAGTGAAATTTCATTCATGGAAGAGCGGGTATTTCCCTGATAATAATACTGCACTGGATAGAGTAATAGATGCAGTAAGCGAGTATGACCTTCCAATTCTAACTCACACTGGAACCCCGCCACTCGCGCTACCTCAACAGTGGGCATTAGTAGCGAAAAGACATCCGAATGTTAATTTTATTTTTGCCCATATTGGGTACATGGATTATGGATATGGATGTGTTCAGGCTGCGAAAGAACTAAAAAACGTGTATGTAGGAACCTCGGGACAGGTTGAAGTACCGGTCATTCAATCTGCTCTTGATGAATTGGGACCCGACAAAATCATATTCGGTACTGATTGGCCGTACAAGTTTGTTAAAAGCGAGATTGTTAAGTTCGAAGCTTATGACATAAGCGAAGAGGATCGATATAAAATCTTTTACAAAAACGCAAAAACACTCTGGAAGATTTAGTCGCGGGGACACTCCCTTTCGCCGAGCCAATTCTATTAAAAGTCCTTCTAAGAATAAAATAAGACCACCCCAAGAAGGGTGGTCTTATTTTATTCTTCTGCTTGTGAAGATTACTACAAAATTAATTGTTTATCAATAGTTAGATCCATAATAAAAATGAAGAGAGAATATATCTTCTTGTTTTGTATTTGAATCTAACTTTTCCGATTGACGTTCACATAAAATATGAATCTAATTTTGTTGGTATTTTTTGCGGGCTTATGCTGTTTAGTTGTCAAATTATTCAATTTGCAATTAATCAAGGTAGCTTAAATCGTTTTTTGAATTAGTCACTTCAGTTTCCCATGAGGTCCCCTTCAGCAGAATTGCTGAAGAATCTAGCATCTTTTTTGCTTCCACCTCATTGTCATTAGCGTAATACAGTTTAGCGAGAAAATATTGTGTCAAACCTTTTTTAGTCGTATCTTCTTGACTGCGTTCGAGTTCAACTAATCCGGGAATTCTTGAGACATCTTTACGGATGTAAACATCGAACATAAGCTCCGCTTGCTCTCGCATAGAGATGGTCTTTGAATCACTTCCTGTCATCTCAAGAGAATTACGGAGGAGTTTCAGGCTTTTTTCAGCTTCTTGAATGTTCCTCTGCTTTATAAAATAGTATAATCGTTTTTGATAATAGATAATTCGATCCCGCTTACTTAATATAGCAACATCAAGTTGTTTTATTATTTGTTCAATTTCAGTATAATTTCCTGAAGCCAGCAATCCATCAAATTTGAAAGCTAAAATTTCTTTTCTCGATAAAGATAATTTTACGAATTTGTCTTCTAGTAGTCTAAGATATTCTTTCACATTCCCATCAACATTAATTAGTTTGTAAAGCTTTATGTAAACTGTTCTTCGGTTATAAAGAATTAATGCAAAAAGAAGAGCGGCAGATAAAATGATATATATGGTAGATCTTAATTCTTCTGACATATTTTCCCAAGGACCAAATTTCTTTATTGGAAAATTTATTTCTTTATGATTGCTATTATAGTTTTGTTAAATAGCTTTCGCAAGCTCAAATGTTATCCTAATATTTATTGTGGATGTTTAATCTGTTGTTATCTTTGCTCTGCTTATGTTGGTGTTCGTTTTGATCCAGCAGGAAAAGTTTACAGAAAAGGTGTATATAAAACAGCCGATTATTTCAAATCAACCTTGAAAAACTCAACTAGTCAGCTTTTTTAGAAACTGTCTAAAATCGCTTGCAGCAGAAAATAAAAAGCTCTGGTATACTTCTTGCACAAAGCAAACTGACAGATTTCTCCTGTTTTGCGGAAGGCTTATTATGCTGATACTCCCAAATCAACAGACCACCACGTCCATGTCAGCGCATCTGGCTCAGACGATGACCTTGCTGGGCTTGACCCTGGGTGAGCTCCAGCAGAAAATCGAATCCGAGCTCGCCTCAAACCCTGCTTTGGAACTCATGGAAGAACGCACCTGCCCGATGTGCCGGCGCCCTCTTCCCCCAAGCGGACCTTGCCCCATTTGCAGTCAGCCCGCTTCCATGGAATCGCAGGATCCGATCGTTTTCATCTCTCCGCGGGAAGATTTTTATACCGGCACCGCATCCGCTACTGGTGAGGTGCCCGATGAGCCCTTTGTCTCCGAGTCGATCGACCTCCCCAGCTACGTCCTGCGTCAGGCGGCAGCCGATCTGCCAACCGAAGACCGCCTTGTCGCGGCGTACATCCTTACACATCTTGATGAAGACGGATTTCTGACCACAACCGCGCTCGAGGTTGCCCGCTACCACCACCGTCTGCCCTCCGAAATCACCGCGCTGATCGAAAAGCTCAAACGCTGCGACCCGGTCGGCGTCTGCTCCGCCAACCCAATCGAAGCCATGCTCGCGCAGGTGGACGTTCTTTCCGAGACAACGCGTGTGCCCGCGCTGACGCGAGAGGTCGTGGAAAAATACCTCCCTCAAATCAGCCAGCATCGCTACCCCGAGATCGCCCGCGCCCTGGGCGCAAGCTCACAGCAGATCCAAAAAATTGCCGCCTTTATTAGCGAGAATCTCAATCCATTTCCTGCACGCGCCCATTGGGGAGACGTGCGGAACCCCAACAGCAACGATTCGCAGGTCTTTCACCAGCCGGACATCCTCATTTACCATCTAAATGAAAACCCTTCCAACCCTCTCGTGGTCGAAATCATCCTGCCCATTCGAGGCACGCTGCGCGTGAACCCCCTGTTCAAATCTTCCATGAAGCAGATGGAGCAGGACAAAACCGAAGAGTGGCGCAGCGATATCGAGAAAGCCAACCTGCTGATCAAATGCATCCAACAGCGCTCCAACGCCCTTAAACTTCTGCTCGAGAAGCTGGTCGTCATCCAGAAAGATTACATCCTCCATGGCGACATGAAGATGAACCCGCTAACCCGAGCGGAAATCGCCGCCATGCTGGATATGCACGAATCGACGATCTCCCGCGCGGTTTCCAACAAAACAGTTCAACTTCCAAGCAAAAAGATCGTTCCTCTCTCAATTTTCTTTGACCGCAGTCTGGCGCACCGCACGCTTATCAAACAGATGATCGAAGCGGAAGACCACCCGCTGAGCGATTCGGAAATCCAAGCCATGCTCAAGGAAAAGGGTATCGAAATTGCCCGCCGGACGGTTGCCAAATACCGTTCGATGGAAGGTATCTTGCCGGGGAATCTCCGTCAGGCTAAAACCAGGTAGCATGGCAGCAGTCTCTACTGACCAATTCGGCGCGAAAGCGCCCGGCGATGCCCATCAGGATTTTCTCCTGCTGGATCGTTCTATGATTCTGGAACTGATTCCAGCCGCGGCGATCGTCTACCGCCGAACGGACGACAGGATTCTCAGCGCCAATGAAAAATTCTTCGATCTGACTGCCTATCAGCCCGAAGCCCTGAACGAACTCTCGCTTTTGTCGCTGATTCCCGGCAATCCGGACACGAACCCAACCGGAGACCAGAGCCGTCCCGTGCGCCTGCAAATCGCCAGCGGCGATCTGATCCTCGCCACCCTGCGGATACTTCCGCTCAGCCTCACCAATCAGGTGGTCGTGCTCACCTTTTCTCCGCCCAATTCCGAATTCGAGATCCGGCGCGACCTCCTGGAACAGGAATACCGCTTCGACAACTTCTCGCTCCTGACAACCCTCGGCTGCCAAAACAACGCCCAGGCGGTCTTCCAAACCGCTGAGCAAATCCTGCAGCGGATGCTCAACCCCAAACTCATCCTCTCCTACCGTTTGAAACCGCGCGATAAAAACAACCTCAAACGCAACGAATCTCCCAGCCATTTCGCCGTCGCTTTCCCGGAAGAAATAGCGCTGGACATGCTCGGGAACACGCCCTCCATGCAGCTTTGGAAGCTCACGCGCGAGCCCCAAAACCTTTTGCACGAAACCGCCCTGATGGAGGGATACCATTATTTGCTCACGCTGCCCCTCTCCAATAACGGAACCCCGCAGGGGCTGCTCGTTGCTGCTGGCGAGCCCCCCTACCCGGACGACGACACGCTGCGCTACCTGGCGCTGATGTCCGCCCACGCGGCTTCCGCGATCCAGGGGCTCAACAGCCTCGAAAGCGCCCAGCGGACGCTTACCAACATCCGCCACGTGGTCCAGATTCAACACGCCATCACAGACAATCTCGAGGAAGGCGTCATCATCCTCACCCCCGATTTGCGCATCGCTGAGATGAACCCCGCGGCGGAGTTCCTGCTCGGCTACGCCAGCAAGGAAGTCTTCCGTCAAAAAGCGGATATGGTGCTGATCGGCAACGAAACGCTCAGCACGCTCTACAAATCCGCCCAGGAAGGCATCAGTACGCTGGTCGGAAACAATTTCAGCCTCAACAACCGTTCTGGCGGGTCTTTCATGGCGCAGGTGCTCTGCATCCCCGTGGTCGAAAAGGAGAAAGTCCGCAGCATCGTCCTCATCCTGAGGGACGTCAGCCAGACCGAACAGATCCGCGCCCATTCCCAACAGCTTGAACAGAGAGCCTTCCTGGGTGAAGTTTCCGCGATTTTCGCGCATGAGGTAAAAAACCCAATCAACAGCATCTCTACCGGCTTGCAGTTGATGGGAATGATGATGAAACCGGAGGATCCTCATTTCGATCTGGTTTCGCGCCTCCAGAACGACTGCCTTCGGCTGACCCACTTGATGGATTCCACCCTTACCTTTTCCAAACCAGTGGAATACAATTTCGCTCCGCTCGACCTTGCCAGTCTGATCAATTCCATCCTGGATCGTTGGGCGCCGAGAATGGTTCGCCTGAATATCAGTTACAATCTTGAGCAGCAGCCTGCCAACCCCATGGTGCTGGCAGATGCCCGCGCAATTGAGCAGGTTTTTGTCAATCTGATCAGCAACGCCATCCAGGCGATGGAAAACGAAGGCGGCAGCCTGAACATTAAAATCCACCCGGTCGTTCCCGAGACCAATCCGCCTCAATACGAAGTGATCGTGGCAGATTCAGGTCCGGGCATACCCGAGGAGCTGGTAACACACATTTTCGAGCCATTCCTGACCACCAAATCGAGAGGGACTGGACTCGGACTGGCAATCTCACGCCGCATTATCACGGCGCATAAAGGAAACATTTTTGTCGAGAGCTTTCCCGGAGGGACGATGTTCCACGTCCTCCTGCTAAAAGCGCTCTAAGGAGTTAAATGGCAGCAACAGTTTTAGTCGTTGATGATGAAGAAACCGCCCGAATGGTGGTTTCGGAATTTTTACGTTCGAAGGGGTATGAAGTTCTCGAAGCCGGCACGCTTGCTGACGCCCGCGCGGTCATCTCGAAGGGCGTCGCGGATATCATTATCCTCGACGTGCGCCTGCCTGACGGCTATGGACCCCACTTGCTCACCGAGACCTCCCGCCTGCCCATGCGTCCGCAGGTGATCATCATCACCGCTCACGGCGAGGTGTCGATCGCAGTGGAAGCGATGAAAAATGGCGCCCAGGACTTCATGGAAAAGCCTCTCGATCTGCTCGAATTGGAAAAATCGGTCAACCGCGCAGCGGAAGTCGTCTTGATGCGGCGCGAGCTTGCGCATTTGCGCAGCGACAAAGGCAACCTGGATGAGTTCATCGTCGGCAGCACGCCGCAGATGAAACACATCCTCGAGCTGGCAGGACGCGCCTCCGAATCCTCCGTGTCGGTTCTCATCACCGGACCCACCGGCACGGGCAAGGAAGTGCTGGCGAAATACATCCACCGCATTGGTCCCCGCTCGGGCAAGCCATTTATTGATATTAATTGCCCCGCCATTCAGCCGACCATGTTCGAATCCGAGCTTTTTGGGCACGAAGCCGGCTCCTTCACCGGCGCGACCAGCCGGCGGAACGGCTTGATGGAGATCGCGGACGGCGGCATCCTCTTCCTTGACGAAATTTCGTCCATGCCGGTTGACCTGCAGGCAAAATTCCTGCGCGCCCTCGAAGAACGCGCCTTCAGGCGCGTAGGCGGTACCAACCTAATCCGCGTGGATGTGCAGGTCATCGCCGCCTCGAACCGCGACCTCGAAGAAATGATCGCGCGGCACGAATTCAGGGAAGACCTCTACTACCGCCTCAAAGTCGTCGATCTCGACCTGCCCTCCTTGGCGGAACGCCGCCAGGACATCCCTGACCTTGTCGGCTACATGGTCCGCAAGTTCAACAAACGCCTCGGCGCGAACATTCTGGACGTCTCACCGGCAGCGATGCAAGCCTTGATCAGCTACGATTGGCCCGGCAATATTCGCGAGCTAAGCAACGCGATCGAACGCGCGGTTTTGTTCTGCGACGAACCCACGATCGACCTCAATCACCTGCCAAAAGACGTCACCAAATAAGCCTTTTTGAGCCTGCTTTTGACAGGTTTGGCATATTAATTGCAACATTACCTCCGATAAGTATTTTTCATCGGAGGTTTTTTATGCAAACAAGTGGAAATCAGGTACTTCTCATCGTCTCGATCGTGCTATTCGCGCTGGGTTTCCTCTGCCTGATTCTAAGCATTGTCATCCTCGTCAAGCAGTCGCTGGGGCGCGGCATTCAAGCCCTTGCTGAATCGACGACCAAACTGGCTGAAAAAGGGATAACGGAAGGAGTATCGGGCTTGGTTGGGAACGCATCCCTGCTCATCTCTTCTCTCAATGACCTTGCCAAGTCGAATACCGGCATCGGTATCTTCTTTGTCTTTCTGAGTTTGGTCCTCTTTGCCGGAGCTTACTACATGCTCAAACCCTTCATAGGAGCCCTGCCCTAAATTCCGAAAGGAGTGATGATGTCGATTGAGAGATTACTTGACCAGATACGGGCTCGCTTTGATCCGCAGACCGCCCGCGAAGTGGTCAGCGCTTTTCGCGCGGAACCGCTCGCGTGGCAATTTTTTGATAAATCGCCCGAATTGGAAACATGGCTGTCCTTTGCTTCCGATGACTTGTCCCGCTGGCAGCCTGGTATCCTCGCGCTATTCTCAGTCGACCCCAACCTGCCGGAACAGGACCTGACCGACCTCCAGTTCGAACTCCCCACCGCGATCAGCGAACGGGTCGAAAGCGTATGCAAAGTCGCCCGTTTGACGGGGCTTGAACCTGCCAGCCTGGCGGATGCCGCCCTGCTCGCCCTCCATCTGCGGGAATTCCGACGGGCAGAAGGATCATGGAAGCGCCTCGCGGAGGAATTGCTTTCGGGTAAAAGCCGACTCCCGCTCTGGAAAAGCGCTTTTGTTGTCCTGCCGCAGCTTGTACCGGATTTTGAAGACGCCATCGATAGCTTGGTCGCGTCTTTTGGAAGCGCCGAGGCGGAAACGCTCGGCAGCTTTATTGTTCATCAGGTTCGGGTCAGCCCGGCAGATGAAAACACCCGCTACCAGAGTTACCGACGCTGGCTGCGCAAAGCTTCTGTCAGCCTCCAGATTTCCACCTTGCGTGCGATGCGCAATTTTGAGGACGAGTCCCTCATTAAGCTCCTCGCCAACAGTTTCCTGGCGCAGTCTCAATCGGAAAGCGCCGAACCAGGCAGTGATGCCGCGGATGCCGACGTTGAAAGCTACCGCCAACAAGCGATCCTCAGCCAAATAGCGGGGCAGCCTTTACAGGCTTCGCGGGCAATTGACCAGGCTTTCAACGCCCTGAACCGCCAGCAAGCCGGAATTTTGCGCGACCTCGCCTTCGAGCTCGAAGCGACCAATCCCGAAGAAGCGCGAAAGACCTGGGAAGAAATCCTGCGCCTGCAGCCGGAAAACGCGGCTTATAAAAAAGAATACGCGGAGTTCCTGATCGCCAATGACGACCCTGATTACGGCTACGAGCTCCTCCAGGAGCTGCCGGATGACGCCACCAGAGCGCTCTACGCTTTGCGCTATCCGGTCGTCAGCGCCGCCGATCCCCAGGGCGCCCAATCGCTTGAAAAAGCACTCGAAAAGAAAACGCTCCAAACCGGCGCTTCCCGCTTCTCGGCTGAATCAGATAACCTCAAGGCTGCTCGCTATGCCTTTGAAACCAAAAAATATCAGACCGCCAGCAGTTTCATTCAGAAAGCGCTGGCTGAAAACCCGAATGACCTCGAAGCCATCAAGTTATCCGGTCTGATTGACCGCCGCATGGCGAATATTGACGAAGCTATTGAATCCAGCGCGCTGCTGGCGCTTTTTGAGCCTCAAAACCAGGCGAACAAGAAAGACCTGGCATCGCTCTACCTTCAATCCCAGCAGCCGGAAAACGCCCTCAAGATATATCAGGACCTGATCCGCGACACAAAAGAACCTTCTCGCGCGGACCTGCTGAACCTTGCGGAAGTTTCCATCAAAGCCGGGCAGGCGCAAAAAGCCATCCCAATCGCACAGGCTTTCCTCAAGCAGGACGCCTTCGACGGCGAAGCGCTCGTTTTGCTCTGCAACGCGTTGATCGCGACCGGCAGGAATAATGAAGCAGTTAACGCGCTTGAAACTGCCTCAGCGGTTGCCCCCGAAAAACCCGCCAGTTGGCTCTCGCTTGCCCGCATCTGGACCAGTCTCGGGCAGGAAGACAAAGCCATGCAAGCCCTGCGCAAGGCGAAGGCTGCCTTGCCGGACGATCCGTCCATCCTGAGCGCGCTCGGCGCGCTCTACCTTGCCAACGATCAGCCCACCGAAGCGATCAGCGTGCTGCGCCAGGCTATTGAGCTTGACCCTTCCAGCATGCCTGTACGCACCTCGCTGACGCAAGCTTATCTTTCCCACGGCTATATTGATGAAGCCTGGAAGACTATCGCCCCCTTTGAAGAAGATTACACTTCCGATCCGCAGCTTGCGTCCGTCCTCGGGCAGACCCTGGCAGCGATGGGAGACTTGAACGGGGCGAAGCCTGTGCTCCGCTTTGCCTGGCAGTCCAGCCGTTCCGACAGCGCCCTCAAGGCTTACGCCGACCTGCTCATCAAAAGCTACGGCAAAGACGTCAAACCCGGAGCTTCAGAGCTCAAAGAGATGTCCCAGTTGCTGTCGGTAATGGAGGAACGCCAACAAGAAAGGGACGGGCTCTTCGACATGCGCATGCTCCAGGCAGACCTGAAAGCGGCGCTCGGCATGCACGAAGCGGCTTACCAGGATTACCTCCAATTACTGGATTATCCCGAAGCGAACGCTCCGCGCGCCTATCACCACCTCCAGTTCCAAACCGGTAAAACCGCTTTCTCCCTGGGGATGACCGACATCAGCCTGGCATCCCTGCAGGAAGCCGTCCTGACCGATCCTGATGACCTTCCAGCGCGCCACGTCCTCGCGAAAGCCTATATGGAAGCCAATCTCAAGGATGAAGGCTTTGCAACCGCGCGTTCCGCGATGCAGATCGCTCCGACCGAAATTGAAAATGTGCTGTGGTATAGCGACTTCATGAGCGAGCATGAAAATGCCCGCGAAGCGATCCAAATCCTGA
>Ga0255343_1001818_pt1 | contig 26947 bp, 21 predicted proteins | sample wastewater_treat_4_FD_192413 | JGI IMG/M metagenome (GOLD analysis project Ga0255343, IMG submission 192413) | Wastewater microbial communities from Lulu Island WWTP, Vancouver, Canada - plant16 | ecosystem: Engineered > WWTP > Wastewater > Unclassified | place: Canada: Vancouver, British... | reverse complement strand
AGTCGAACAACTTTTTGACAGGGATGTCGAACGCGGCAAAGCCGATGATGACCACGTGGACATGCGCCTTGCCGCGCGCCTCGCTGGCCCACGGAAACGTCCGGTGGGCAAAGTGGATCTTGATGTGTCACTTATCGAAGAGCAGGCCCCAGATCAGCGGCACCTGTTCGCCTTGGGTGATCGAGTTGGTGGACACGAAGCCAACCACGATGGCCGTGCCTTGGATGTACTCAGCCGCACGGTAGTGCCAACAGGTCACGTAGTCGAGGTCGCCGATGTTCTTGAATTTGCCGAAAACGGACGCCATGTCAGCTTTCTGTTCCGCGGACTGGTAGTGCTTGCCGACAAAGGGCGGATTGCCGAGCACGTAAGAACATTGATCGGGCGGAAGAATCGCCTTCCAGTCGAGGCGAAGTGCATTGCCGAGAACGATGTTGGCGGACTTGCGGAGGGGCAGGCGGACGAAGTATTGGCCGAACGCTTCCGAAAGGCGCACGTTCATCTGGTGGTCCATGAGCCACATGGCGACTTCGGCGATGCGGGCGGGCCCCTCCTGGATTTCGATGCCGGTGAAGGCGTCGACGTCCACCTTTGAAAGCGTCTGGATGTCCAACTCCTGTTGCACCTCTTTCCCGAACAGGGCTTTGAGGACGTCGATCTCCAGCAGGCGTAGTTCGCGGTAGGTGACGACGAGGAAGTTGCCGTAGCCGCACGCCGGATCGAAGAAGCGGAGGGTTCCGAGTTTCCGGTGGAACTGCTTGAGCAGGGCCTTGCTGTGCCGCGCCTTTGCGAACTCCGCCTGCAAGCCGTCTATGAAGAGCGCGTTGACGACCTTGAGGATGTCGCGTTCGGAGGTATAGTGCCCGCCGGTCTGGCGGCGTTCCTTGGGATCCATCATGCCCTGGAAGAGCGAGCCGAAGACGGCGGGCGAAATGGCCGACCAGTCGAACGCGGTACACCGTAGCAGCGCGTCGCGCATGGCGCGGTTGAAATCGGCAAAGGCGAGGCGTTCCCTGAACAATTCGCCATTGACGTACGGGAAGGCGGCGAGCATGTCGTCGAGATTGGCCTGGCGGCTCTTGATCGGGGTGTTCAGCACCTCGAAGAGCCGCGCCAGATACAGGCCCAGGTCGGAACCGTCGGGGGCGGTGCGGTTCTCGATATATAGAGCTTGAAGCTGTCGGGCTCGAAAAGGCCGGTATCGTCGGCGAAGAGGCAGAAAAGGATGCGCACGAGGAAGCGCTCAAGGTCGTGGCCTTTGTAGCCGCCGGCGGCCAGCGCGTCGTGGAGGTCGCCGAGGATTTCGACGGCCTTGATGTTGATGGGGTCTTCGTCCCAGAAAGATTTGGCCTCCGCATCCTCGCGATACTCATCCGCCCATTCGCGAGAAAAACGGATGGCGTTCTGTCTGATCTCATTCCAGCTGATCGGCATAAGGCACGGGCTCCACGATGCGTCACGGGCAACACTTCAGATGCGTGTGAAATACCATACCCGCACCTGCGGCGTAAAGGAAACGCCGCTCTCAACGCTCTTCGGTTTCGGTTTATTACTTCGGCGTTGGGCGGTAAAAAAACTTCCCAAGTGTAAGCCAGCCTGCACGGTCGCGATCCTGATCGCTGTTGGCAAAGCGAAGCGGTTTTCCTGTCTTGAGCGGATTAGGTACACTGAGAAGCACCTTGATCTCCCCCCCGGAGAACTTCGCAATATCCAGCGTCTGCGACTGGGTGTCTGTCGTCCCAGGTTGTAACGTCTTCAAGACGAAAGGCATTTCTGCGGAAACTTCTTCACTTGCAGACCCGGTGGCTAGAAGCAACACCGGCCAGCCCGCATAGAACGGTGCGACCCCGCGATTCGTAAGGGTGACCGACACGTCGAGCGTGCGCCCCTTCACCCCTACCGTCGCCTTCACCACCTGCAATTCATATCCCAAACTCCGTGCCGCCGCAAGGGCACGCTCCCGTTCTTCAGCCGTGAGCGCACGGGATGTGCTCGAGTCCATGAGCCACGTAACGTGGGTTTCGCTAACGCAGTGCGCAAAATCCTGCCCCTCCTTGCACCCTTCTGTCTTCCACAAAACAGGCCAGAGTTCGGGTCGGATCTCGCCGCCGATCGGCGCCGTGCGCCAACGCTCCATCGCTGCGGGTCCGGCTTTGCGCAACCGTGCGAGATAGAACCAGCCCTCGTTCTTGCGTCCCGTATCGAGCGTAGCCCAAGCGAAGGAATCGTCGTGATAGCCGAAGTCACGCCGGTCATTTGGAGCGTACGAGGAGTCGTTGTCGCCCGCCGGGTAGCGCAGCAGCACCGGCGTCTTGCGAAACGCCGCCGCGTATGCATCCATGACTTCGGTCTGGACTGTTTTGGACGCGAACCATTCCTCATGCGGATGGCAGTGCCATTCGCCCCACGTACCGAGCAATCCGGCCGTAATAAAACCGATCCGCGGATCTCCGTCGTACCGTGCGCCGAGGGCGGCAATAAAGTTGGTGAGCGCCGAACGCAGGCGCGGGTCTTCATAATCCGGCGTATGGTCGAGCGCAGGTGGAAAAGGCTGAGTGTTGGTATTAGTCCACGCGCGCACCTTCACGCCCGCTTTTACGAGATATTCCGGCACGCCGCTCGGCCTGCGAGGGTATTCCAGGTAAATGCGGAAGACACTCTGGCAACCACGTGAGGCGACGCTGTCGAGCATCTCTTCCAACGGTACCCAGTTGAAGGTTGTCGGTCCGGTCATCAGCGAGGTCAGCGGCAGATAACTAAACTCCAACGCGTGAGGAAACTCCCGCCCCTGACCGACATAAGGAACAAAACCTTTCAGCGGATTGTCTGCCGGGCTTGGCGCATAAGCCGGATGGAAGACGAGAGGGTTTGCTTTCGCAGCCAGCGCAAGCACCGGCACCGACAACAGGGCAGCAAAAAGTATGGAGTTGTTTTTCATTATGCCGAACATCATTCACACCTCAAGAAAACAGCCATATTCGCAGTGTATATGACGCTTCGTCAGACTGTCAACGGATTCCTTTGAGAATCGACAAAAACCGGCTTGACTGTCTTCCTGCTCCCCTCATAATGGACACTTACTGTGGGGCGGTAATAATTGGTCGTCTAAATACCTGTCTCTTAGTTGCGTTGTCTCTTAGTTGCGTTAAGTGTGAACGACCAAGCGCAACCGAACTAAGTGTGCCCGCGCACAGCGCGGAGGAAAAGCGGTGCCGCGACCCACGCGCGTGGCTCTTGTCACCGCACTCCAGGATGCACGCCCCCAAAAAATGCTGGAGGGCGAGCGTCCCCGCAAGCCGCCTTCCGCGCGTGGCGCGGAAAGTGGTTTCAGATTTTCTGAGCAGAAATACAGCGGCAATGTGTATAATGGGTGTTGGTCATGGAACTGTCCTGTGTGACAAAAAAGGAGACGATCATGATGAAAAAAACCGCATGGTTTAACTCGGGTACGATTGTTTGTTTGTTATTGCTTACGGCGTTGTTATCTCATCCGATTGTAGCCGCGTCCGCTGAAAGCCAGCCCGAGCGTGACGTGCGCATGCGCTGGTGGCGCGAGGCGCGCTTCGGCATGTTTGTGCACTGGGGCCTTTATTCAGGGTTGGCCGGCACTTGGGACGGTAAACCGGTCGGCACCCAAGGCGGCATGGAATGGATTCAGCAGCGTGTCAAGGCCGACACCGAAACCTATGCGAAAGCGGCGATACCGCTTTTCAAGCCCGCGCCTGATTTCGCGAAACAGTGGGTCGAACTGGCCAAGCAGGCCGGCTGCAAGTACATCATCCTGACGTCAAAACACCATGAAGGCTTCGCATTGCATGACTCCAAGGTCAGCGATTATGACGCCGGCTCTGTGTTGGGCCGTGACCTTGTCCGCGAGTTTGTCGATGCCGCACGCGCGGAAGGTCTGCGCATCGGTTTCTACCATTCCGTGATCGACTGGCACCACGACCAGTACGAGTATGCCCTCTCCAAGCAGTTGCCTCATCCGCTTAAGGGTAAGCCTTATCCTAACGGCAAGCGCGACCACGCCGCCTATCTGAAATTTCTGCACACACAAGCTGATGAGTTGGTATCGAATTACGGCCCCATCGATGTGCTCTGGTGGGACTACAGTTCGCAGGATTTCGAAGGTGACGCATGGCGTGCCTTTGACCTGATGGCGGCCGTGCGCACCAAGCAGCCCGCCATCATTATGAATAACCGGCTGTTCAGAAACGAGGCAGCCGGATGGAAAAGCATGGGCACCGACGGCTTTACGCTCAGCATCGACAACAAGTACGGCGATTTCATAACCCCTGAACAGCACATCCCCGCCACCGGCGTGCCCGGTCTCGATTTCGAGGTCTGTATGACCCTTAACACTACCTGGGGGTACAGTGCGCATGACCACGCTTGGAAATCGGACGAGACTCTCATACGCAACCTTGTCGATATCGCCAGCAAGGGCGGCAACTATCTTTTGAACATCGGCCCGAAAGCGGACGGTTCGCTCACCCCGGAGACAGTCAAAGCCTTCCGTGCCATCGGTGCGTGGATGGCGGCAAACGGCGAATCGATCTATCAAACCACCGCCAGTCCTTTTCCCCATCTCGATTGGGGCCGCGCCACCGTGCGCAAAGACGGCCCCGGTGTCACGCTCTACCTACATGTCTTCGACTGGCCTGCGGACGGCGTGCTGAAGGTTCCCATGAAAGCCGACGTCTCCCGTGTACGACTACTGGCAGATCCGGAAACAAAAGTTACAGCCACGGCCGAAGGCAAGCGTACCGTCCTGCGCCTGCCCGCGACCGCTCCAGACAAAATCGCGACCGTCATAAAACTGGAACTGCGTGCCGTGCCGCAAATCGACACGTCAGGTGGGATTTAGAAGTTGAGATTTTGCGCAGGATTATTGGGCTTCGAGAGCACTTAGCAGGAAGCCGCGGAAGGTGCGGCGGGCAGGGTCGGGATGGCTCTTGGCCGGTTGTCCGTCTACCAGTTGCGTGCCGTCATCGCTGAGTATCAGGATGTCGGCGACGCCGTTATGCTCGATCGCGATCAAGCCTTCGGGCGTGGTGTCGGACGGAAAGCGGATGGGGCGCAGGACGGGCGGCGTGTCGCTCCGCCCGTTCCACGTGTAAAGGCGCGCTTCGCCGCCACTCAGCGCCGAACCCGACATGATGAGGAAGCCGTCCGCCGTGCGGATCATGGCGCGGATGCCGTTGCCGCCGAGATTCAGCAGTATCGGTGCGCCGAAACGTGGCGGCTGGCCGTTGACCGTCTCGGCCGGATTTTCGAGCGGGGCGAGCAATGCGGCACCGCCGGGCACGGGCGAGCGGAAGCCGATCAGCAGTCCGCCGCTTTCGGTTGCGCAGAGAGCTTCGATATTGAGGCTGCCCGGAGTTTTGGGCGGTTTGAGCGCGGCGGCGGTCAGGCCGAAGGCTGCGTAGCGAGGATCGCGGTCAAGCGCCTCCAGCAGTGTGGTTACGGGGTTGCCGACCGGCTCGAAGCGCGGCTGGCCTTTTTCTAGGCGAATGCGCGTTGCGAAGAAGCGCTTGCGATTGGGCCGCGCCTTGCCTTGCTTGTTGGGGGCATGCGAGGTGATCCAGTAGATCGTGTCAGCGATACGGGCCGAGCCTTCGATGTCCATCTCGGGCGACTTCTGCTCTAGCGCCATGTACGGGCTGAGGTCCCACGTTGCAACCGGCGCGCCGCCGTCCGGTAGGCGGTAGACGCGCAGCAGGTTGTCCTCGTCATTGGCTACGACGATCAAGTCATGGCCCACGCTTTCACCTGCTGAGGCATCGGCCGTGTGCGTGAAGTGGATCGGTGCGGTATTCACCCGCGTAGAGGTTAGACAGGCAAGCAGGCTCACGGTGATTAGACGCATTCGGTCTTGTCCTTGTAGAGCAGACAGTTGGCACGCGCGCGCTCAAACGCGCGCCGGGACTTGCGCCACTCGCTGAAGATCGTGGGCGGCGGCGTGTCGGCCATCAGTTGCCGGCGCGTGCGGTCGGTGCCGTAGAGCTTGTCAAACCAGTTGGGGCGCATGCCTTTGTGACGCCACACGCGCGCCTTGCCGTACTCCTCTGCGAGCGCGTGCAGCAAAAGCAGGGAAACCTCGGCAGGTCGTGCGCGCACGGGGTCGGTGACGGTCAGGCGTACGCCGTCGAACTCACGGCCGGCGTGGGGGCCTGTACCTGCGGTATAGCGATGGGGGTGGAGCGTCATGCCGGGCAGTGGCCGACGCGCCATGCGTTGGCAAAAGGCTTCGGCCCGCAACCAAGGTGCGCCCAACACGCGGAAGGCGAGGTTGGTATTCCGGCCGCAGTCGATACCCGGCAGGGCTTCCGTGAAAACCGTGGCTGCGTAGGTCATCGCGCTCTCCCACGTCTTGATGCCCGGCGAGGGAGGGAGGAAGGCGGGACGCGAGCCGTCCCACGCGGCGTCGTCGCGTTGCCACTCCGCCATCGGCACTACTTGTAGGCTCAGGTCCAGCTTGAGCGTTTGGCGCAGCCAGAGCGCGGTTTCGGCCGGCGTCATACCGTAGACCAGCGGCAGGGGGCAGGGGGCCACGAAACTGGCGAAGCGCGGATCAAGCATCGGTCCGTCCACCGCGTGCGGCAGCGGGATCGGACGATCGGTTACGACCACCTCCACCTGCGTGGCTGCGCATGCCTCCAGCATGTTGCGCAGTGTGGCGAGATAGGTGTAGCATCGCACGCCCAAGTCCTGCAAATCGCAGACCATCACATCGATGTCCTCCAGCATCTCGGGTGTGGGCGCGCTGCGTTCGCCGTAGAGCGCGTAAACCGGGATGCCCCAGTCCGGGTGACGCCGGGAAAAGGTGTGTTCGCCCGCGCCGGCCTGTCCGAAGAAGCCGTGCTCCGGTCCGTAGAGGGCTGCTAGGCGCGAGCCTAGGGCACGGTGCAGGAGTTGGGCTGAAGTCGCACCGTCCGCCGTCAGCGCGGCCTGGTGGCTGAGCAGGCCCACGCGGTGGTTGCGCAGCAGATCGAAGCGTTTGGCACTCAGGACGTCGATACCTGTGATCATCGTTCTTTGTCTCCTTGGCGCAGGCGGCGCGAGAGCACGGCGAGGCTGGCTGCAAGGTCCTCACGTTTGACCGTGACCTCTGGGGGCACGGTGATTTGCATCGGCGTGAAATTCCAGATGCCGCGCACGCCGCCCGCGATCAAGGCGTCGGCTACGCTTTGCGCTTGGTCGGCCGGAACCGTGAGGATGCCCAACTCGACCTTCAGGCGGCGCACGGTCTCGGTGATCTGCGAGGCCGGATAGACCGGGATGCCGGCGATCAGGTTGCGCCGTTTTGGGGCGACATCAAACGCGGCGATGATCTTGAAGCCGTGTTCGCGAAATCCCGGGTAACCCAGTAGCGCTGAGCCCAATCGGCCCGCGCCAGCCAGCACCGCTTCAGTGGGCGCGTCCCAGCCGAGATAATTCTCGATGGCGTCGATAATTTCGTTCAACGGAAAGCCGAGGCGCGGTTTACCGCGCACGCCGGTTTGCGACAGATCTTTGCGGACCACGATCGGATCCAGCGACAGCGTCTTGGCGACGACCGCGCCTGATGCGTAGATGTCGCCACGGTCTGCCATCTCGCGCAGCACGCGCAGATACAGGGGGAGCCGCTTGACCATCCGGTCGCCGATCTCATTTTTTTGCGCCCTGCTCATGGAGCATCCTTGTGTTGTGCGGTTCTTCACGATTCAAAAACAGTCCCCATGTTAGCGAATTCCCGCACAACTAGGAAACAGAAACCGCAAATGTCGGCCTTGTCGGTCCGTCTCCGAAATTGATATGATGTCGGAAAAGGGGTGACTGGTGAAAAAAGTGTTGGTCGGTTGTGCGGTGGCGGTGTTGGTGGGATATGCTCAGGAGCCTCTGTCCGTTACGGTGCGGGCAGATAGGCCGGGGCATGCGATTCCGCGAACGCTCTACGGCATCTTTTTTGAGGACATCAATTATGCGGCTGATGGTGGCCTCTATCCTGAGTTGATCGCGAACCGGGGATTCGACTGGCGTACGCAGGGACCTGAAGGATGGTCGCGTGAATGGCGCGACGGAGCGATGGGGAGGGTGTCGTTGCAGGGGGCTGATCCGGTGCATCCCAACACCTTCCAGTATCTGCGTATCGAGTGTTACGCGCCAGGCCAAGGCGCGGGCGTCGCCAATGACGGCTTCGGCGGTATCGCGGTGCAGCAGGGCAAAATGTATGCGCTCTCCTTCTACGCGCGTCGGCACGCCGACTATGCGGGCGGGCTCACCGTGCAACTGGAAGATGCGCAGCGGCAGTCGCTGGCTGCGTTCCGTATCGCGAAGGAGGCTTGGAAGACGACGTGTCCAGATGGGCGGGCCGCTACGCCGCTGGACTCGCCGCCGCCTGCGCCTTGGGCGCGTTACGAGGCGCTCTTCACGCCGACCGCGACGGTGACGAACGCGCGGCTCGTGGTGTTGCTCGATGCGCGCGGTACCGTGGATCTCGATCTGGTTTCGCTTTTCCCGCAAGACACCTACAAGGGCCGCAAGAACGGACTCCGCAAAGACCTGATGGAGATGCTGGCAGAGTTGAAGCCCGCGACCCTGCGCTTCCCTGGCGGCTGTCTGGTGGAAGGACGTAGCTTTGAGACACAGTATCACTGGAAACGCACGGTCGGACCGCTGGAACGCCGCGCGGTGAACCACAACCTCTGGGGGTACTGGCAGAGCCACGGACTGGGCTATTACGAATACTTTCAAATGGCCGAGGATCTCGGCGCCGAGCCACTACCGATCTTGGCCGCGGGCTTGACCTGTCAGTTCCGCAAGCCGACGGAGTATCTGCCGCTCGACAGCCTTGATCTGGTGATCCGCGACGCTCTCGATCTGATCGAGTTCGCCAACGGCGCACCGGACACACCGTGGGGCCGCGTACGCGTCGAGATGGGCCATCCCGCGCCCTTCAATCTCAAGTATCTGGGTATCGGCAATGAGAACTGGGATAATCCGTTCCTCGATCGCTACGAGATCATCGCCAAGGCGCTCAAGGCCAAACACCCCGAGATCACGCTTATCTCCTCTGCCGGTGCAGCCCCCGAGGGACCGACATTCGAGTTGGCGTGGAACCGGTTGACGGAGATGAAGGCCGAACTGGTGGACGAGCACTACTACAAGCCGCCGGAATGGTTCCTGGCTCAGGCAACGCGCTACGACCGCTATGACCGTAACGGCCCGAAGGTCTATGTCGGCGAATACGCCTGCCATACGCGTGACCGTAAGAACAACCTGCTCGCCGCGCTGTGTGAAGCGGCCGCGATGACCGGCTTCGAGCGTAACTCTGATGTGGTGTGTATGGCGGCCTATGCGCCGCTCTTCAACAAGATCGGCAGCAAGCAGTGGGGCATCGATCTCATTTGGTTCGACAACACGCGCGTCTTTGGCACGCCTTCATATTACGTGCAGAAATTGTTTATGAACAACCTGCCGGATGTGCTGCTGCCTGTAGAAGTGCCGGACAATCTCGCGCCGCTACCGCCGACGGGGACGATCGGGCTGCACACATGGGAGACGGCTGCCGAATTTAAGGACATCCGCGTCACGCGCGGCGGCGAGACCCTCTACACCTTTGATCCGAAGGCGGGCACGAGGGGCTGGTCGAAGCCCAAGGAGGGCGTGTGGTCGGTCAAGGATGGTGTGTTGCGTCAATCCGATGCGACGGTACGGGAGACCGTTATTAGTTTCATCGCGGGCGCGTCGTGGGAGAACTACACGCTCGAACTCAACGCCCGCAAATTATCGGGCAAGGAGGGTTTTATCATCCGCGTCCGCGACCAACGCGATAAGATGATTCATCTGAACCTCGGTGGTTGGGGCAACAAGGAACACGGCATCGAACAGAACGGACAGAATCGGATTGTCTGCCAGCCCGGCTCGATTGAGACCGGACGCTGGTATGCGATCAAGATCCAGCTTGAGGGCGAACGTGTTCGCGCTTGGCTTGACGGCCAGCCGCTCTTCGACCGGCTGCTGCCGAACGGACAGACGGCGCGCGCTTATCTCGTGGCCGGCCATGACAAGACGGCGGGCGAGATCGTGATGAAGGGCGTCAATCCGCACAACGCGCCGGTGACGCTCGCGCTCAAATTGGCGGGCGCGAATGTGCAGGCGCAGAAGGCGCGGCGCATCACGCTGGCCGGTCGGCCGGACGACGTCAATACGATGGAGGATCCGCGCAAGATCGCGCCGCAAGAGGACACGCTTGACATTCCGGGTGCGGGTTCGCAGGTGACACTTCCCGCGTATTCGTTCACGATTCTCAGGATCAAGGCAGGGCAGGGGACAGAATGAGCGGCGGCATGGGCAACGTCATGAAAGCGCTGATTGCAATTCGGGCTGTAAAAACATCCCCCATGCGTCGCCTCTTTTCGTTGTGGTCAGCGTGGGGGGGCAACGGCGCATCCGCGAATCTAAAATTGGGCTGTGGAGGGACGTTTCGCATGATTCGATGGCAGATGTTGGTCGGAGGGATGATCGGATGCATGGTCTGGTGCTCGCTCGGGGCGCCGGTGCTTGAGTATGTCTATCCGGCGGGCGTTGCGCGGGGGAGCGAATGCGAGATCGAGATCGGCGGCAGATCGTTGGCGAATGTCAATCAAGCGGTCGCCAGTGGTGAAGGAGTCAAACTGACTCTTCTCGGCCCGGTCAGAACGGAGACGCTGAACAAGAAGGGGCGTCCCGTTTCAACCGTGGTGCCGAACCGTTTGCGCTTTAGGGTGGTGGTTGACAAGGACGCCGCGCTGGGTGTGCGCGCCCTGTGCGCCAGTGCGCCCTATCGACTGAGCGAGCCGGTCGGGTTCGAAGTTCAGGCGGAACTGCCGGAGGTGAGCGAGCCGACCACGAATCGGACAGAAGCCGGTGAGTACACGTTATCGTCTTTTCCGGTCTGTGTGAATGGCCGGGTGGCGCACGAAGCGGCGGACCGGTATCGGTTTGAAGCGCGGCAAGGCATGGTGATCGTTGCTGTGACGCAGCCGGAGACGTTGCCGCCGACGGGCTTCTTGCCGTCCCTGACGTTTTGCGATGCGGCCGGCAAGCCTTGCGAAGGTGTTTCCGTGTATGCGGCTGACCGTGCGCCGGTTGCCGTGTTCGAGGTGCCGCAAGACGGCACGTATACGCTGGCGGTGAGTTCTGCCGTGCCGGCACGGTCGGGCGACGACTGCGTCTACCGGATTCGGGTAGGGGAGTTGCCGCTGATTACGAGCTTCACGCCGGTGCGCGCGGCTGAGGGCGAGAGCCTGAATGTCCGGTTGGAGGGGGTCAACCTGCCACGCAAAAGAGTCCGCCTCTTTACCGGCGGCAAGAATAGTGCGCTTTGCCTGCAAGCGATCACCGAGGGTGCCTGCGTTGTGCCGGGCCTTCGGTTCGCGCTGGATGCCGAGTCCGCCGCGCCCGATTTCCGGGTGACGATGACACCCGCTTCGCTGAATATCCCGGCGGACGGCAGCACGTTGGTGAACCTGCGTGTGCAGAGGATCAATGGGTTTGCGGGCGAGGTTCGCGTTGCGCTTGATTTTCCGCCGCTCAGCATCGCGAGTGAGGGCGGCGTGATCCCAGCCGATGCGACCGAGGGTGTGCTTACGGTCTCTACCGATGGGGTGCGCTTTCCGCGTGTTGTCTTTGGGCTGGCGCTGACGGCCACGGCCGAGGTGGGCGGACAAACGGTGAAAAGGGCGGTGTTGCCGGTCCGCCGGTACCGCGTTGCGGATGCCGAGCATGAACAGGTCTTTGCCGAACCGATGGCGCGGTCAAATGCCGGGCTGAATCCGTTGCGGATCAACATAGCACCGAAAAAGCCGCTGGTCGTGCCGTCTGCGGAAGCGCTTCGTTTGACGCTGTTCAGTTCCAGCCTGGCCACCCATCTGGGTGGACTTTACGAGCCAGTAGTGATCTATCCGCCGCGCGGATTTACCGTGGAGGGCGTGCAACGCACCAACAAGCAGGAGCGTGCCGCCGTTCTTTTGAAATGCGATCCCGCTGTGTTGAAGCCCGGTGCCACCGGGGTGCTCGTGCTGGGCTGTGTCAGGCAAGACGACGCCAAGCGAAAACCGCTGGCTGTCACGCAGTGCGTGCCTTTTGTGATCCACTAGGGGCGCTTCTGACAGCGCGGGCAGAGATGCGTGCCGCGCTGGGCAACGACAATGCGGTCGATCACGGTGCCGCAGCGCGGACAGGGCATGCCGTCGCGGCGGAAGACCTTGAGTGCGTCGGCGTTGCGGCCGCGACGTCCGGCGACGCTGTAGAAGTTCGCCTCGCCGTTGCCGAGCGTGGTGCCGGCGTTGTCGATCGCGCGTTGCAAGACCGTGCGTATCGCGGTGTGCAGGCGACGGATTTCGGCGGCGGAGAGGGTGTCGGCGCGGCGTTCCGGATGGATGCGTGCCCGCCATAGTGCTTCGTCCACGTAGATATTGCCCAGCCCCGCCACCGTGGTCTGATCGAGTAGCAGCGGCTTGATCTGGCGCGTCTTGCCTTTCAGGCACTGCTTGAATAGCGTCGGCGTGAAGTCCGCTTCCAGCGGTTCCGGGCCGAGCGCGGCGAACGGATCGTCGTCAGGTCGCGTCAACCGGAAGCGCCCGAATTTCCGCGTGTCATTGAAGATGAGTTCCCGTCCGTCGGTCAGATGGAAGCTTACATGGTCGTGCGGCCCCGGACGTTCGCCGGGCACCGCGAATCGCAGCTTGCCGGTCATACGCAGGTGGATCAACAGGCGGTTGCCGGAATCAAGGTCAAGGACGATGAATTTGGCGCGGCGTGTGACCGTAGTGATGGTTCTTCCGGCGAGCGCGCGGCAAAAAGCGTCGGGCGGCAACTCGGCGATGGTGCGCGGCCAGCGCACGGTGACGCTCCGGATCACGGAGCCCGGCAGACCATGCGCGCGAAGATCACGCACGACTGTCTCGACTTCAGGCAACTCAGGCATGCTGCATACCAAGCACGACGTGCTGGGACTAGGTGTTGGAAAGTGTGAGCAGGTGTTCCGCGATGGCGGCGCAGGTCGGGGCGGTGGCCAGTAGTGACGAGAAGTCGAGCCGCTCTTCGATTGCGCGCTGTGCGGGCGTGGCAAGGTCGGCATGGCCGACAAGCAGTGCGCCGACCATGCGGTTGTCGCGGAAGACGAAGGCGCGGTAGCGGTCGGGCTGATCCTCTTCCAACAGCAGGTCGCTGTCCTCTTCCGGCCGAAAGCGGCCGATGCTGGTGAGGTCAAGGCCAACCGCTTTGATGGTGTTGCTACGGGGCAGGCCGTCGAAGCGTGCGTCGCCGCCGACGGCATTGCGTCCGGCGATCGTGCCTTGCGTCTGCGCGGCGGTCCACAGTCCGTAAAGCTGGCCGTCGAACTCAGCCACGTCACCGGCGGCATACACGCCGTCGGCCGAGGTGGCGAGCGCGTTATCGACGACGATGCCGGTGTTGACCTTGATTCCGGCCTGATGCGCCAGCGCGATGTTCGGACGCACACCGATGGTAATCACTGCGAGGCGTGCGGGCAGACGGCGCCCGTCGACCAGTTGCACAGCTTCGAGCGCTTTCTCGCCTTCAAGGGTCTGGGTTTGCGCCTGCTTGAGGATTGTGATGCCGATTCCGCGCAGGTGGCGCTCTAGGTGTGCGGCTGCGGCGGCATTGAGTTGACGCTGCATGAGCCAATCGCTGCGTTCGAGGAGCGTGACGGCCGCGCCGCGCCGCGCCAGCGCGGCGGCGGTCTCGATGCCCAGTACGCCGCCGCCGATGCAGACGCAGGGTGTGCCGGGCGTGAGGCGGGCGAGTAGCGCATCCGCGTCGGTGACGGTGCGCAGGCTGAAGACGCCGTCAAGTTCGATGCCGGGCAGCGGCGGCATGTTGGGGGACGCGCCTGCGGTGAGCATCAGGCGGTCGTACGGCAGCGCAGTGCCGTCGGCGAGCGATACCGTGCGTGCGGCGGTGTCGAGCTGCGTGACCTGCGCACTGCGCAGCAGGCGGATGCGCTGTTCGGCGTACCACGCTTCGGGATGGATGGGCAGCGCGTCGCGCGTGATTTCACCGGCTAGGTAGCGGGTGAGGTTGAGGCGGTAGTAGGGCAGTTCCTTTTCCGAGGAGACCAGTGTGATCTCGGTGGATGGCGACACAACACGCGCGGCTTCGGCGGCGGCAAGACCGGCGATGCCACTACCGACGATCACGAGGCGTCCGGTGGTTGCGGCTGACGCGGTTGCCGTGGCCAGTGCGGCTTCAACTTCGACCTTCTTGAAACACTCGGGTTCTGCGCCGCAGACCGGGCAGGGATCGGGCGGTTCCGGCCCTTCGTGGACGTAGTTGCAGAGCAGGCAGCGCCAGTGCGTCTGTGCGAGGCCGGACGCGGCTTCTGTGCCCGGTGCCGCGTAGGGCTTGAAGTCCCCTGGTCCGGCACCGCAAACGGGACAGCGGCCCGGCGGTTCATTGCCGGTATGGACGTAACCGCACGGGACACAGCGCCACTGGCGCATGGTGGTTGGTTGCTCGCTCATGTCGGAAATCTCCTGAACGTCTTGATGACGAATTGCAAAGCGGGGTCAGCTCCGGCTGGTGCGCAGCTCGTCGGCCTTTGCGATAATAAAGTCGGAGAGGGCGGGGGCGATCTCAGTATCTTGGAGCGCGTAGAGGATATTGGTTTTTATGAAATCGAGGGTGTTGCCGGCATCGTGGCGGCGCGCCCGCACGCGGCAGCCGTGCATGGGGTGTCCGTCGGCGACGCGCGCACGCAATGCATCGGTGATCTGAATCTCGCCGTTTTTCCCGGGCGGGACGGCGTCGATATAGTCAAAGATGTCGGGCGTGAGGATATAGCGGCTGGCAACGGCGAGGTTCGAGGGGGCTTCGGCGGGGGCGGGTTTTTCGATCATATCGCGGATGCGGTAGGTACGGTCGTCGAGTGCGTCGCCGGCGATGATCCCGTAGCGGCTGACACGTTCGGGCGGCACTTCTTCGAGCGCGACAACGCAGCCGCCGAAGCGGTCATGCACGTCGAGGAGCTGGCGCGTGGCCGGCACGCCGTCGAGACTCTGCATCAGGGTGTCGCCGAGAAGAACCGCAAAGGGCTCGTTGCCGACATGGTAGCGTGCGCAGCGGATGGCGTCGCCGAGGCCGAGCATCTTGCGTTGCCAGACGAAGTGGATGTGGGCCAGCTCGGAGATGGCGCGGATGCTGGCCAACTCCTTGAGTTTGCCTTTGGCCTCCAACTCTAGCTCCAGTTCGAAGTTGCGGTCGAAGTGCTCCTCCAAGGCACGCTTGCCTCTGCCGATCACCATCAGGATGTCGGTGATGCCGGAGGCCACGGCCTCCTCGACCACGTACTGGATGACCGGTGTATCGACGATCGGCAGCATTTCTTTGGGTGCCGCTTTGGTGGCGGGCAGGAAGCGCGTGCCGAAACCGGCGGCGGGAATAACAGCTTTGGTGACCATAGGAAAGGCTCGGTTTTTAACGTTCAACTCTCAACTTTTAATCAAACGAGGACCGGCTTGAGGACACGGATGTTTTGGGGCGCGAAAGCCTTGGCCAGCCGCTCGTACATGGCATCGTCGGTGTAGGTGCCGATGATGGCACCGCCGGAGCCAGTGAACTTGGCGGAGGCGCCCACTTTGCGCGCGGTTTCGACCATGCGCAGGTTGCCTTCGCTGAGGTTGAAGATCTGACGACGGCGGTCGAAGTTGGCGTCCATCAATGCGGCAAGGGTGGACCAGTCGCCCTCCGCCAGCGCGGTGCGCGCCTGCACGGTGATGTCAGCCCAGAAGTTCATGGCGTCCACGACCTCTTTCTCGCCGCGGTTGAAGCGGTCGCGGATGTTGTTGTGGAAGACCTCCGACCCCTCCGAGAGATCGGTGCGATAGGCGATATAGAGCGGCGGCAGGTTGGAGAGCTGCAGCGGCTCGTAGTGGCCGAAGCCCCGCGTCTCAAGCAGCGTCTTGTCGAAGTCCATAAAGACGACGCCTTGGTAGACCTGTGCCACGCGGTCCTGCAACCCGGCGGCGATGCCCAGCTCGCGAGTCTCGACGGCGCGGATCAGGTTGGCGAGCTGAGGCTTGGGGATGGTGACCCCGTAAAAGGCCATCAGGGCGCGCATGGTCGCTGTGATGATGGCGCTGGAGCCGGCCAGGCCGACGAGGTTGGGGATGTCGGTGTCGTAGCGGATCGTGAAGTTGTTGTCGTGCAGTTCAATCTCGTTTTCTTGGCAGTAGCCGTAGAAGCACTTGATGGCCGACTTGAGCAAGCGGATGCCGCCGTAGTAGCCGAAGAGCCGCACGTCGTCGTACAGCGCCTGGATGCTGGCGAAGGTCGATCCGTCGCGGCGGCAGGGCACGATCTCCAGATCAGGCGACTCATAGAGTGTGACGTGCGCGGAAAAATTTGAAAAGGTGAAGGCGATGGTCTTCCCGAAATAACCGTCGGAAGGGTTTCCGATGAGCGCTGCACGCGGGTATGCGGTTGTGTGTATGATCATGGCAACGAGACAGTTAGGATTTAGGATTTAGGAGTTTGGAGTTGGTAGTCCTGTTCCGTTTAGTTCATCGCGGCGGCGAGGGCTTTGCCGAACGCGCTACATGAAATTTCGGTGGCGCTCTCCATCAGGCGCGCGAAATCGTAGGTCACGGTTTTGGCCGAGATCACGGTATTCATCGCCGCGATCAACTTGTCGGCGGCTTCGGTCCAGCCCATGTAGCGCAGCATCATCTCGCCGGAGAGGATGAGCGAACCGGGGTTGACCTTGTCGAGATTGGCGTACTTGGGAGCCGTGCCGTGGGTCGCTTCAAAAACCGCCACGCCGGTGGTGTAGTTGATGTTGCCGCCGGGTGCGATGCCGATGCCGCCGACGCAGGCCGCGAGGGCGTCAGAGATGTAATCGCCGTTGAGGTTGAGGGTGGCGATCACATCGTATTCTGCGGGACGGGTGAGGATCTGCTGCAAGAAAGCGTCGGCGATGCAGTCTTTCACAATGATCTCACGGCCGGTCTTGGGATTCTTGAACGAACACCAGGGGCCGTCGCCGATAAGTTTGGCGCCGTAGGCCTCGCGGGCGAGCTGGTAGCCCCAGTCGCGGAAGCTTCCCTCGGTGAACTTCATGATGTTGCCCTTGTGGACCAGGGTCACCGAGGCGCGGTCGTTGGCGATGGCGTAGTCGATTGCGGCCTTGACCAGGCGCCGGGTGCCTTCGAGCGACACCGGCTTGATGCCGATCGATGACGATTCGGGGAAGCGGATCTTTTTCACGCCCATCTCATCCTGCAGGAAGGCGATGACCTTGCGGGCGTCGTCGGTCTGGGCCAGCCACTCAATGCCGGCGTAGATGTCCTCGGTGTTTTCACGGAAGATCACCATGTCGGTCAGTTCGGGGCGCTTCACTGGGGAGGGCACGCCCTGAAACCAGCGCACTGGGCGCAGGCAGACATACAGGTCGAGTTCCTGGCGCAGGGCTACGTTGAGCGAGCGGATACCGCCGCCGACCGGTGTGGTCAGTGGACCTTTGATCGAGACCAGGTAATCGCGGCAGGCTGTCAGCGTCTCGGCGGGCAGCCAGGTGTTGGGGCCGTAGACATCATTGGCCTTCTCGCCGGCATAGACCTCCATCCAGGCGATCTTGCGACTGTCGCCATACGCGGCGGCCACGGCGGCGTTCCAGGCGATCATCGCGGCGCGCGTGATATCGGGACCGGTGCCATCGCCTTCGATAAAGGGGATGATCGGACAATCCGGAACCTGCAGGATACCATCGTCAGCCAAAGTGATTTTTTCGCCGAAGTCAGGCAGCGTGATCTTGTCGTAAGCCATGGTCGCTCTCCAAAAAAGACATGAATGAAAAGTCGCGCCAGTATATGGAATGCCGCCTGCCGCCGCAAGTTCTTTCGTCGGACTTGAGGTAATCGGTTGGTGACATTAAAATCTCTGCGTCTCCGCGTCTGCGTTATCAAGAAGTACAATGCTATTTGTGGCCGGTTTAGTAACAACAACAACTGAGTGCCCGGTCGCGCTTGTCGCCACAAGACGGGCGTGGTATGCTGGTCGCCATGGAATTCGATGCAATTCGTGATGATGATTTGGATGCGGCGGCAGAGGAACGGAAGGGCTGTCTGCGGGGAGGTTTCCAGTTGATTCTGTTTCTGCTGGTTCCATTGGCCGTTATTGTGGCGCTGCTCCCGACGCTGCTTTCGATGGACGGTGGTCGCCGCTGGGCGTTGGCCTCGATCAATGCGGCGGCCGAGCCAGCGCGCGTGTCGTTTGAGCGCTGGTCGCTGGGCTGGTTCCGTGCGCCGGTTCTGGAGGCGTTCTCATTTAGCGATCCGCAGCACGGCATCGCGATGTCGGCCGAGCGTGTCACGTTTGATCGTGGGTTGCTGCGTCTGTTGCCGATCGGGGTGCTTGATCTGGGCGAGGTGACGCTCAGTGCGCCTGAACTTGATCTCGACCTTGTGCCGCCCCCTCCGTCGGTTGAGCCTAAGCCTCGGAAGGAGAAAGAGGAGAAGAAGGGCACCTTCTTCCTGCCGATCGTCGACATCGCAGCCAGCCTGAATGTGACGGGCGGCCGCATCGCGGTCCACGGCGGCAGCGCGGGGCGCTGTGTGGCGGAGCAGGTGGAGGGGCGTGTAGCGTTGACCTCGTACCGCAAGCCGATTGAAGTGAAGACGCGCGCGCAGATAGGCGGCGGTTTGGTGGCGTTGGAGGGACGCATCCAGAGCATCCGTGATCTGAGTAAGGGCACCGAGACCGAACAGCCGGAGCGCATCACGTTGAAGGCGGTCGATGTGGATCTCACAGCGTTCGCACCGTTGATCCAACATGTAACCGGCGACGCATGGATCCACAGCGGCAAGCTGGAGGGTGCGCTGACCGCCGCAAGCCGCAGCTCTAAGCTGGGAATGATTGAGGGCGGCTTGGCTGTCAGCCATCTCTCGGTCGGTGCGCAGGGAGAGAAGCCGTCGCCGCCCGGCGATGTGGCGCTGATGGTGAACCTTGGGGTTGACGGCAAGACGCTCACGATCACCCAGTTCGATCTGGCCTCGCCGTGGGTGCGCGCTGAGGCCAAAGGTCGGCTACAGGCGGCAGAGAAAGAAGGTGTGATGACCGGAGCGGTGAGTGGTAAGACCACGATTCAGCTCGCGGCACTGGCACGGGACTTCGGGTCTGCGCTCGGGCTCTCCAAGGCCTTCACAATGAGTAGTGGCGAACTACGTGCCGAAGTGGCGGTCGAGGGTAGCGACACGGCGTTGCAGGTGCAGGCGGACGCGGTGACGTCCGATCTGGCGATGAAGGTCGGGAAGCAACCGATCACGTTCAAGCCGGAGCCCTCGCTGCAAGTGAAGGCGCGTTTCCCGTACGGTGCGTGGCCTGAGGTTGAACGCCTGCATCTCAAAGCTCCGTTTGCCGATGTCTATGCCAGCGGTCGTTTTGATGCGGCGGCTCTCAAGGCACAGCTTGATTTGACGCGGTTTGCTCGTGACGCCACGCGCATCTTCAAGGCGTGTCCGCCGATGGTGGGATCAGTCTATCTGGACGCCTCAAGCCGACGCGAAGGGGCGGGGGTGGCGTTTACCTCCTTCTTGAAGCTGGCCGATGTGGCGGTGGAGGTGCAACCGGGTCAGCGCACGGTGGTGCCGCAAGGAACGTTGAAGTTCTCCGGAAGCGTACCGCTGCAAGGCAACGAGCCGCAGGCCGAGTTGCGCGATGCGGCCGTCGAACTGACGCTCGAGGGCGGGCGGGCGTCCGGCGCGTGTCAGCGGTTAGCGCCGCCCGGCGTGAAGCGTCCTTTGCAGGTGCGCGGGTTCTCCTTTTCCAGCGATATGGAACTGGCCAGCGCGCGCCGTCTGCTGGGCGGTTTTCTGCCGGTTGCTGTGTACCGCCGCTTGTCGGCATGGCAGGGCCGCGTGGTGGCTAACGCAACGGCCGAGGCTGTAGGAGAAGGGGTAAAGGTGCGCCTGAATGCCGCCGGACTCGCGATCACCGCACGCGCCGAAGACGGCGGTGTGTGGCGCGTGCCGGATGTGCGGGTTGAAGGCAGCGTGGCGCGCGACGGTGCCAAGCGCGGGATGCAGATCGCGCTGACGGCGCGAGGCGGGGCCACGCTGGAACGCGATGGTACCGCCGTGTTCGCCGAACCGTCGGCGCGTGTGACCGCAGAGGCAGTCGTGGCGGCGGACGGGGCGAGTGTCAAGGTTTCCAAGCTGGATGTGGCGAGCAGCCTGTTCGCGATGCAGGCTGAGGCGGCGGCGAACGAACTGTCCGGTCGCTGTTTGCTTACGGCACAGGGCCGTACGGCGGTGGACGCCGCTGCGGTGACGCGGTTGCTGGCGGCTAAGGGCATTGATGAGTTTACATTGACCGGACGCGAGTTCCGGCCGTTCCGTTTTACTTCGCCGCTGGCGGGCGGCGCGTCGACGGTGTTGTCGGAGGGTGAACTCGAAGCCGCCGTGCATGTAGGGTCGGTTGTCGGATTCGGGTTGCGCGCCGGGCCTGCGGACGCGCTCATCCGTCTGTCCAAAGGCGTGTTGCGCGTCGGGTATGAGCCGGCGCTCAACAACGGGCGCTTGCGGTTGGTTCCCGAAGTGGCGGTCGGCGGACGCGGGGGGGGTACGCTGACACTGCCGCCGCGCACGCGGTTGCTAGAGCGCGTGGCGCTGACGCAAGAGATGTTCGATACGTTGCTGGTGAACTTTAATCCATTGTTTCAGGGCGGTCGCGTGCGCAGCGGAACGATCACGCTAGACCTGCGGAGTTGCCGCATTGAGCCGGGCGTGCCCCCGGAACGCGGAGTGGCCTTGGATATGGACATCGCGCTCGAAAACCTGAAACTGGAGTTGGGCCCCGCGTTACGCGAGTTGCTTGGCATGATTAAGGTCAAGACGCGCGTGTACGAGGTGAAGAACCTGCCGATTCATGTGACGGTGCGTAACGGACGGATTCAGGCCGATCCGGTGCGTATGGTGATTGAAGAGCAACCGGTGATCATCGGCGGTTGGGTGGCCTTTGACGGCGCGGTGAACTATGTGATCGAGGTGCCGGTGACGGAGCGGCTGGTCGGCGCGACAGCAGCCCGCATGTTCAAGGGCACATCGATCAAGATTCCGGTCACGGGCACTGTGGATGCGCCGCGCCTCGATACGCGTGCGTTGCAGAACATGCTGGGCAACCTGCTGAAGGGTGCCGTCAGCGAGCAGGCGGTCGAGCGCGTCGGCGACTTCTTGGAGAAGCTTCGTCAGGAATTGTCGAAGTAGCGGCGGCGTCAGGTTTCAACTCACGCGCCCGCGAGGGGCGCGACGCCGAAGAATCAGAGTCATGCGAAGTCCAGGGGCGCATACGGCAATGGTTCGCAGAGTGCGGCCAGATTCGCGGAGGGCGTGCCGGACGGGATTTCGCAGCCGGCCATGACCATATGCGGGTTGCCGAGCGCGTCATAGCTCTGCGCGACAGCGGCGCGGATGCTCTCGGGTGTGCCGTGAAGCACGTCGCCCACCGGATCGATGCGCCCCGCGATGGCTGTACCCGGCCCCATGTGCCGTCGCGCGGTGATGGGATCCACCATGTGGTCGATGTCGAGAATGTCCACTTTCAATTCGGCCAGATGCGGCAGCAGATGCGTGATGTTGCCACAGATATGGAGTTTGACGAGTCCGCCGCTGGCTTGGATCGCTTCGATCAGCCGTTTTTCCAGCGGCCACACCTGCTCGCGGTAGAGATCCGGCGGCAACTGGCTGGCGATGGCATCACCGATGCCGATCGTATCGGCACCTTCCGCGAGTTGGGCACGGGCAAACCGGATGGCCGTCGCGGTGCAGCGCTCCATCAGGGTGAAGGCTGCGGACTCGTCATCCATCAGGTCCAGCAGAAAATCCTGCACGCCGCGCAGGTTTGCGGCCTCCGCGACCGGGCCTTCGACCCAGCCGAGGATCGAGCAGTCGCCGTCAAGCAGGCGTTTGAATTCGCGCACGGCGAGCAGTCGGTCGAGCATGCGCTCAGAGGTGTACGGGTCTGGGTCGTCGTGCAGGGGCGAGAGGTCGTGGATGTCAACGAGCGGCGGGCGCACGAGGCAGGGCGCGTGGTCTACGATGTATTGGATCTCGGCGCCGAAGCCTTGGGCCTCGCGGTAGGGGTCGGAGATCGCGCTTACCTGATCGAAACCGAACTGTTCGCGGCAGCGGAGGTTGGCCTCTACCAGCACGCGCCAGTCTGAAGCGAAGGCGGCGTAATTCGAGCCGATATACTCGGCGGCGAACTGCATGAGGATCGGCACACGCGGCAACATGTCGGTGGCGCGTCCTTGGACAGTGGCAAGGTATCGTTCGAGGGAGGTCATAAGGTGTTTGAAGGCGTTTAGGTGTTTTGAAATGATTGTTCCATGATCGCCTCAACTATAGCAGTTTCATGAAACGCCGTCTTGTATGAACCATCCGTGTTTTTGTACATTCTTGCTATGAAACAGCGTTGGACGTTCTGCGTTGAACGTTCGATGTTCTTGGCGGTCCAAACTCGGTCACATCCTAATCTCCCCACCGAAAACGCCGAAAATTTTTCCAAATTTTTTTTCAAAAAACCCTGTTGCGCGTCTCCGGTCAATATGATAAAGTTGCAGCCACTCTTTTGAAGCGGGTGTAGCTCAATTGGTAGAGCGCGACCTTGCCAAGGTCGAGGTTGTGGGTTCGAGACCCATCACTCGCTCCATGCTTTTTATGGGGGTGTAGCTCAGTTGGTAGAGCAAGTGACTCTTAATCACTGGGTCCACGGTTCGAGTCCGTGCACCCCTACCATGGAAAAACCGGCGCGTGGCCGGTTTTGTCAATTAGGAGTCAGGAAGCGTGAGTCGAGAGCTTGGCATGATGACATGGCCGATGGCAGACTTAATTCCTGACTCTTGATTTTTAATGTGTCAGGGGCGAGTGTAACAGAGATGGACGTCGTCATTCTGTTGGGAGCGCCGGGGTCGGGCAAAGGAACGGTTGCCGGACGGCTGGTGGCTGCGGATAAGACGCTGCGGCATGTGTCGAGCGGTGATCTGTTGCGTGACGCGGTGAGGCGTCATACGGCGGCCGGGGACGAGGCCGAGGCTTATATGAAGCGTGGCGAGCTGGTGCCCGACGCGCTCATTGCGCGGCTGGTCGCCGAGCTGATGGCGGAACTCAACGGTCCACGCATGTTGCTACTAGACGGGTTTCCGCGCACAGTGGTGCAGGCGCAGATGTTGGACCGCACGGTTGAGGACTGCGGCGTGTCGTTGGCTGCGGTGGTGTTGCTGGATGTGCCTGACGAGATTTTGGTGAACCGGATCGCTGGGCGTAGGCTCTGTCCGGCGTGCGGGGCTGGGTATCATGTGACCAACATTCCGCCGCGGGTGGAAGGTATCTGCGATGCCTGCGGGAGTGCGCTGAAGGTGCGCAAGGATGACAACCCTGAGACGGCGAAGAACAGGCTGGCCGTCTATCAGGCACAGACGGTGCCGTTGATCGAATTTTACGAGGCGCGCGGCCTGTTGCGGCGCGTGCCGGGAACCGGTCCCATTGATGAGATTGTAGAGGGGGCTAGGCGCGCGCTTTGATGAAGATTCCCTTAAAAAACGCTGCGGAGTTGGATGCGATGCGGGAGAGCTGTCGGATGACCGCTTCTGTACTGGAGCAGGTGGCGGCGGCGGTCCAGCCCGGCGTGACGACAGGCGAGTTGGATGCGCTGACCCGGCGGCTGATCGCGGGCATGAACGCCAAACCCTCTTTTTTGGGCTACCGGGGGTATCCGGGAGCGATATGTATTTCTATCAACGACGAGGTGATTCACGGCATCCCCGGGCAGCGGGTTGTCATGCCGGGGGATGTGGTGAGTCTGGACGTCGGGGTGTATTACAAGGGATTCCACGGGGACAGTGCCACGACCGTGACGGTCGGGGTGACGGACCCCGATGTGATCCGGCTCGTCGAAACGACGCGCCGGGCGCTGGAGGCGGCGGTGGCCGCAGTCCGGCCCGGGTGTCGGCTTTCCGATGTCTCTCACACGGTTGAGGGCATCGTGCGTGCGGGCGGTTGTTCGGTGGTGCGGGATTTTGTCGGCCACGGCGTGGGGCGTCACCTCCACGAAGATCCGCAGATTCCCAACTACGGGGTGCCGGGGCGCGGCCCCGTCCTGAAGCCCGGGATGACGTTGGCGATTGAGCCGATGGTCAATCTGGGGCGGCCGGATGTGGCGGTGCAGGATGACGGATGGACAGTTGTTACGCGAGACGGGAAACCGTCCGCGCACTTCGAGCACACCGTGGCCGTGCTTGAGGAAGATGTGGAAATTCTGACGCTGGCATAGAGGATTTCCACATTTTTAGGGTAGACAAGTCAACGGACTTTTGGTTAAATCCACCACCTTTTTTGAACGAGGAATAAAAACCATGAAAGTTCGCAGTTCAGTGCGGCGCATTTGTGAGCGTTGCCGTGTGGTGCGTCGCAAGGGCATCGTGCGTATTATTTGTACGAATCCTCGCCATAAGCAGCGTCAGGGTTAACTGGAGAAGACAACCATGCCGAGATTGATGGGTGTGGATGTTCCGGGCAGAAAGCGCGTCGAGTACGCGCTCCGGTATATTCACGGAATCGGTCCTAAGCGGGCCAGTGACGTGGTCGAGAGTTGCAAGATCGACCCGGCCAAGAAGGCAGATGATCTGACCCCGGATGAGATCCGGCAGATCGTGGCCTTTATTCAAGAGAACTACCGGGTCGAAGGCGACCTGCGCCGCGAGGTGTCGCAGAACATTCGCCGGCTGATCAGTATCGGTACCTACCGCGGCCTGCGTCACAGGCGCGGCCTGCCGGTTCGCGGGCAGAGGACTCGCACGAATGCGCGGACCCGCAAAGGCGGCAAGCGAACGGTGGGCGCGGTGCGTGACAAGTCGGTGCGCGCGGCGATGAAGGCCAAGACAAAATAAAACCCGGCGACGGCAGGGCGCGGGCTCGCTCCTTTCGGGGATGGAACCGGTGCCGTGTCTGTCACACATTTTGAGGCTGAATACGCATGAGCGAAAAAGATGTGAAGCAACAAGAAGAGCAGGCGGCGAGCCCCGAGCAGGCAGCGACTGTTGAGAAGAAGGCAGCTCCTGAGAAGAAAGCGGCTCCTGAAAAGGCGGAGAAAGCAACAGCTTCTGAGAAGAAGGCTGCTCCCGAGAAAGCCGAGAAGGTGGATACTTCCGAGAAGGAGGCAACCCCCGAGCAGGTGGCTGTGAGCGAGGCGCAGGCCGTGATGGCCGAGGGCGACGAGCCCGTTAAGACCGCCGACACCACAAAGAAGAAGGGCAGAGGGAAGTCGATCCCCGCCGGGATCGCCTTTGTCCGGTCGACTTTCAACAACACACTGGTTTCAATCACGGATGCCCGCGGCGGCGTGATCGCCTGGAGTTCGGCGGGTAAGGCGGGCTTCAAGGGATCGCGCAAGAGCACCGCGTTCGCCGCCACCATGGTGGCGCAGGATGCGGCCCGCCAAGCGATGGCCAAGGGGATGAGCGAGGTGGAAGTCAGGATTCAGGGTGCGGGCGCGGGACGCGAGTCGGCGGTGCGGGCGATTCAGGCTGCCGGCATTCAAGTTACGCTGATCAAGGATTGCACGCCGATCCCGCACAATGGCTGCCGTCCGCGCCAACGGAGGAGAGTCTAACATGGGCAGGTATACAGGTCCCGTTTGCCGCATTTGCCGGCGTGAGGGGCAGAAGCTTTTTCTGAAGGGTGCGCGTTGCTACATGGCCAAATGCGCCATTGAGCAGGGGCACCCGGCGCCGGGCCAGCATGGCGCCCGCCGCAGCCGCAAGATGTCTGATTACGGTGAGCAGCTCCGCCAGAAGCAGCGCCTGCGCCGCCAGTTTGGCATGCAGGAAGGCCAGTTCAAGCGCTTCTATAAAGAGGCGATGCGCCGCAAGGGCGTCACCGGCGAGTTGCTGCTGCAGTTGCTCGAGACCCGCTTGGACAACCTTGTCTATCGCCTCGGCTTTGCGTCGTCGCGCCGCGCGGCGCGTCAGTTCGTGCTGCACGGTCACGTGTCAGTGAACGGCAAGAAGGCCGCCGTGCCTTCCATGATCCTCAAGGTCGGTGACGTGATCGAGGTCCGTGACCGCCCGCGCAGCCGGGATCTTGCCGCGCGCAGCCTCGAGGCCGCCACCACGCAGCAGATGCCCACGTGGCTCGCGCTGGACCGGAAGGCCTTCCGCGCCGAAGTTCTGAGTATCCCGACGCGCGAACAGATCGCGCCGATCGTGGATGAGCAGGCCATTGTCGAATTGTATTCGCGCTAAGCGCGTGTGCCGATGGCCGTAGCCCTCCGGGGTGCGCGGCCTGAAAGGACGGAAACATGCCGATTCGTTTGAGTCGTTTTGAAATGCCCCGCCGTGTGCAGAAGGAAGAGAACACGGCGACCGCAACCTATACGCGCTTCACTGCGGAGCCGTTCGAGGTGGGCTATGCCCGCACCATCGGAAATTCGCTACGCCGCATCCTGCTCTCTTCGATTGAAGGCGTCGCGATCACTTCCGTCAGGATTGAGGGAGTCAACCACGAGTTCACCTCGTTGCCCGGTGTGAGTGAAGATGTCACCGACATCATCCTGAACCTGAAGCGCGTGTTGCTCAAGAGCTACAGTCGTACCCCGGTTTGGCTTAAGCTGAACCGCAAGGGGCCTTGCGTGGTCACCGCCGCAGATTTCGCGGAGGACAATGCGGTCGACGTGCTCAACCCGACCCAGCACATCGCCACGCTCGACGCGGACGGCGTGCTGGCGCTGGAGGCTGAGACCCGCATCGGTCGCGGCTTCTGTCCGGCCGAGGGGAACAAAGGCGAAGAGCAGGAGATCGGGCGTATTCCGATCGACAGCGTCTTCTCGCCGGTGTCGCGCGTGAACTTCACGGTGGAGCATACCCGCGTGGGCCAGCGCACGGACTACGAGAAGCTGATTCTCGATGTCTGGA
>Ga0255343_1001814_pt1 | contig 26990 bp, 40 predicted proteins | sample wastewater_treat_4_FD_192413 | JGI IMG/M metagenome (GOLD analysis project Ga0255343, IMG submission 192413) | Wastewater microbial communities from Lulu Island WWTP, Vancouver, Canada - plant16 | ecosystem: Engineered > WWTP > Wastewater > Unclassified | place: Canada: Vancouver, British... | reverse complement strand
AGGACTCACTCTTCGTCTTCTTATACGGAGGACGAGAGCGATGAATCCGATACGGAGGACGAGAGCGATGAATCCGATACGGAGGACGAGAGCGATGAACCCGATACGGAGGACGAGAGCGATGAACCCGATAGTTAAATTCAAACTGGTATCAGAAACGACTTCAAAAGACTCCACTGCTCAGACCATCTCCACTCCGGTCGAAAAAGACTGCATCGGAAAGCTTAGAAGCATCTACGAAAGAGAGTTTTTCCAAGCGGCCGAGGCTGGCATTCGTCCTGAATGCGTGATCGAGACATCCGCCTTCAACTATCACGGAGAGAGGTTCGTCAAGATGAATGAAGACCTGTTGACGGTTTATCGGACGTTCAAGAAGGGAACGGACAAGATCGAACTTTATATCGGGGAGAGAGTGGGAAATGCCAAATAATCTTGCTCAGGATATCAACAAGATCTTATCGGCTTACACCAAAGAGGTCGACGAGTCGATGAAGAAGGTCATCAAGGAGACAGCCGACGAGGCTGCATCGAAGGTTCGGAAGAACGCATCCGCAGCATTCGGAGACGGTCCCTATGCGAAATCGTGGGGTGTCAAGATGCAAGACCCTCTCCATGCGGTAGTAAGAGCAAAAGCTCCCGGCTATCGTCTGGCTCACTTATTGGAGCATGGTCACGACATTGTGAGAAATGGAGTCAAAGTCGGAGAAGCGAAAGCTCATCCGCATATCAAAGAAGTTGAAGAATGGGCGAAGGAAGAGACCGTTCGCAGATTGGAGGAACTCTTATGAGTATCGAAGAACTTGTCACAGCTTTGACTAAAGCGAAGTTCGATGTTCATCTCCATCAGGCTCCGAACGGGACTCCCTGTCCCTATCTGGTCATCCAGGATTTAGATCATCCGAACTTCTTCGCTGATAACAGAACATTCGGCAAGACTACCAGCTTGACGCTTCGTCTCGTGGAGAGCGAAGTCCATGACTGGGATTTGGTCGACTCGCTCGAACAGACGCTCGATTCTCTGGGGCTTCCGTACTACTCGTCGGATGTCTCGGAACCTTCAGAGCACGTCTGCGAGAGCTACTACTATATCAATTTTTACGGAGGAAACAAAAATGGCTGAAAATAAGGTCATGTACGGTCTCAAGAACGTACACTATGCAAAGATCACACAGACCACAAATCCCGCGACAGGCGCGGTCACTGAGTCTTACGGTACTGTTAAGGCTTGGCCGGGAGCTGTCAACATTTCTCTTGATCCTTCAGGTTCTCCTGTCATCTTCGCCGCTGATAACACAGCTTACTACACAGTAGCTAACAATCAGGGCTACGAGGGTGACTTCGAGTCTGCAAGGATTCCTGACGACATCAGAATGGACCTTCTCGGAAACAGGAAGGATTCCAAGAACATGATGATCGAGACAGATAAGGATCAGATCTCTCAGTTCGCTCTCATGTTCGAGATTGACGGAGACCAGAGAGCTAACAGATATATCTTCTACAAGGTATCTCTTGCTGAGCGTCCCGGAGTATCTTCTTCGACAACAGATCCTTCTTCTGACCTCGAAGTTGGAACAGAGACAGTTCAGTTCAAGGCAGTTCCTTCTTCCAAGATCGTTCAGATCGATGGGGTTGACTGCGCTTTGATCAAGGCTTTCACGTCCGATGGCACTGATGCTTACGCTTACACAAACTTCTATTCTGCGGTTTACGAGCCTACGTTTACATCAGGCGGCGGCGGAGGCGGCGGCGGAGGCGGCGGCGGAGGCGGCGGCGGAGGCGGCGGCGAAGGCGGCGGCACATAAGGCTGATTCAGGGACTAATAAGTCAGGGCTCCTTCCGTTTGGTTGGAGCCCTTTTTATTAAATATCCGGGAGAAAAAATATGAGAAAGACACTTACAGTCAGAGATAAAGAAATCACTTTTGAAAGCTCGGCCATTACGGCCATCGTATATAAAAAGGTCTTTGGAGAGGACCTTTTCTCGATCCTTGGTTCCGACGGGACTCAGGCTTCCGTCGCGATCAACATTCTCGACAAGGTTCAGCAGCTGGCATTCATCATGGCCAAGCAGGCTGAGGAGATGGATATCAAGGGTCTCATCAAGCTCAATGAGCTTGATTATCTGTTCTGGCTTAATGATTTTGAGTACACAGATATGCGCAGTGACGAGTTCGTTGCTGACCTTCTTTCCATCTGGTCGGGGAATCTTGAGACCTCGGTAAAAGGAAAAAACGCAGCAGGCACACAGTGAGACCGATGACGACTGCGCTCATCTTACTGCGTGCGAAACAATTAAATTTGAACTTTGAAGAGTTGGCTCTGATATCAACCGGGGAGCTCATAGATATGCTCACGGAACAGGCTAATGATCAGTATAACTGGCCTATTAAGGCTACGCAGTCTGACATAGATAAACTATTCAGCATTTAGGAGATTAAGACATGGCAAGTAGTAGAGAAATTAAAGGAATCACTATCGAGATCGCCGGTAATAGCTCGAAGCTTGTCAAAAGCTTAGGCGAAGCTCAGAAAGCGGCAGCAGCGGCTCAAAATAACCTCAAGCAGGTGAATCAGGCTCTCAAGCTTGATCCCGGGAATGTCGATGCTCTTGTTAAGAAGCAGGAGCTCCTGAACAGAGCTATCGAAGCGACGAAGCAGAGACTCGAAGCAGAGAAGACCGCCGCAGCATCCGCAAAAGAGGCTCTCGAACTCGGAAATATCACACAGACTCAGTATGACACACTCACGACTCAGATCCTGAAGTCGGAGGCTTCTCTCAATAATCTCGAAAGGCAGGCTCAGGAGACGACCAATGCTCTGAATGGAGTCGGACAGGTCGACGTAGTTCCTGAAGGAGCAGACGAAGGCATCCAGAATCTCCATGATAAGACAGAGCTTCTGTCGAACGGTCTCGAGACCGTAGTCAAAGTTGGAGATGCAGCAGGTGACGCTCTGGCAAAAGGCTTCGACGTGGCTGCATCCGCAGCATCGACGGCCGTATCAGCTGTCGAGAAGATCGCAGAGATCTCTACGAAGACCGTCGAGAACGTCGGGAAGGTCTCTTATGATATCAGCAGAGAAGTTCTCGGCGCTTACGGAAGCTATCAGCAGCTTGTTGGCGGTGTCGAGAAGATCTTCGGTGATGCTTCCGATACGGTCATCCGGAACGCAGAAGAGGCTTATTTATCGGCTACACTTTCCGCGAATGACTATATGGAGACGGTCGTCGGATTCTCGGCTTCCCTCGTTCAGGGACTCGGAGGCGATACGCAGGCCGCGGCTCAAATCGCTGACATGGCTCTCCGTGATATGTCTGATAATGCAAACACATTCGGAACCGATTTGCAGACCATCATGGCTGCCTATCAGAGCCTGGCGCGTGGGAACTTCGGAATGTTGGACAACATCCGCCTGGGCTACGGAGGGACTAAAACTGAGTTAATCAGACTTATAAACGATTCCGAAACTCTCGAACAGAGGATCTCTTCGCTCGATGGAATCTCCTTTGATCAGATCATCAACGCGATCCACGCAGTTCAGGACGAGATGGGTATCACAGGAACGACTTCTCGTGAAGCTGCAACGACCGTGGAAGGCTCTTTCAATATGGTCCGTGCATCGTGGCAGAATCTTCTGGTCGATTTGGCAAGATCCGACTCTGATGCTCAGGCAGCGACAGAAGCCTTTGCAAATTCACTTGTAATCGCGACGAATAACGTCAAGCCTATCCTCCGAAGGCTCTCGAACAATATGCCGAGAGTTCTTCCTACGATCCTATCGAATGTCCGACAGGATATTCCGGACGCGGTAAAGGTCGCTGGAGAGGTCATGAATGCGGTCGGACAGTCGGCGGTAGATGCTGCACCAGACGTTCTTGATACACTTATCGAGAATCTTCCTGAGGCTTCGAGCATCGTTACACAGCTTCTCACAAATCTATCTTCAGCCTTGAAGTCTAATAATCCGGCCATCTTAGAGGCGGCGAACACAGTCTTGCCTGCTCTGACAGGTCTTGGAGCAGATATCATCTCAATCATCATAGCTTCAATCGTGGAGAATGCCCCGGAGGCGGCAGACGCGCTCATGAATGCCATCGGTCCTATCCTCGACGAGGCATTTGGTGAAGGCACGGCCGATCGCGTTCGCGAAGTTCTTCAGAGGCTTGTCGCTGAAGGTCCAGAGATCGTCACAGACGTTCTGGAGCCTGCGGTCGAGATCCTCGGCGCTCTTCTTGAGAACGCAGACGAGATCGCGGATGTCGCGGTCCCTCTTATTTCTTTCGCGGCAGACCATCTTCCGGAGATTATCGGCTTGCTTGTAGGTCTTAAGACTTCCGGAACGATCGCTTCTATCGGAATCGATATCCTTGGAGTCGTCACTGCTGTCAACGCTCTCGGCGGAACTTCCGCCACGATCGGAGGCACGAGCACAGCCTTTTCTGGTCTTGGAACGGCAGCGGCCGGAGCTGGTACCGTCATCACGGGAACGGTTCTTCCTGCGATAGCTGCTCTCGCAGCAGGTATCGTCTCAATCAATGTCTCATGGAATCACTTCATTGAGAATGCTGAAGGCGCAGAAGAGACCATGATCGCCGTCGGTCAGACGGGAATGGACACCACAGAAGTCCTCATCGGAGGATTCTTGGAGCTTGCCGATTCCTGCACTACTTGGTCGACGAACTTCGCCGGAGCTTACTACGATATGCAGAGAGCCCAGGATGAAGCTGACCTTGACGGACAGGCACAGGAGATCTTCGCAAACATCGAAGAATCCATTGAGTCTTCCGGAGCTTCGGCCACAGCTTCAGTCGCTGACGATGTAGCAATTATCCAGGGCTATCTGAACGACCTGCAAGCGAACGGAAATATCGAGCTCCATGCCCGAGTCGTCACGGAGTATCAGACGATCATGACCGAGGCGGCTCGCGAGACGGCAAGAAATGTCACGAACGCAGTTCAGAGCGAGATGGCTTCCAGATACGCGCTTCAGGGAAGACGGCAGAACACGCAGGAGCGAATCGATAACAGCGTTTCGACTGCCGGAGCTCGTGAATATGCAGAGATGCAGAGGCGACAGGGCGAAGCTGCTATTCAAGCCGTTCAGAAGACAGCCGAGACCGCACAGAACGCCATCGCCGGATATGGCGGAGGCTCCGGCAGCGGTGGAGGTGGAGGTGGCGGAGGATCCTCCAAGAAGTCAGACGATGAAGAGACCGTCAAGGCTTCTTCCGTCAAGGATCTGATCGCCAACATCGATGCGAATATCACCAAGGTTCTCGAAAAGTTCGGCATCATTACACAGCAGACAGAGTATCAGAAAAATGTCAATCAGCAGATAGACGGAGTTCTTGAAGCTCTGAAGAATAACTATTCCGATGAGAATATCGAAGCTGCCATGAGCAATCTGGCCAACACGATGCAGGCATTCGGAATGGATGGCTCTGTGGTCGATGCTACGACCTTGGAGCAGCTGAGAACTCTTGTGAATCAGCCTGTTCAGAATCAGGAAGCCTTTGCTCAGGTGCAGGGCTCCGTTCAGGCGATTCAGGCGGCGACGGTGGACTACACTCCACACTTCGAGAATCTTGAGAGCATCACGACACAGATCGCCGAGCTCATGAGAAATAAGAGAGAAGAGATCAATTTCGTGCTCGGCTCTGATGTTCTCTACACAGCGATCATCGACGCGATGAATAGATATAACTACGAAACAGGAGGGAACTAATGATGCTCGGAAAATATCTAACGATCGATAAAAAGAGCTTTCCGAATCCTCTTCCTTCTTCGACTCATTCTATGGATGCGGTCGAGAATGTTTCCCAGAGTGAAGCCGGTACCGATCTGATCGTCTTCACGAGAGCCGAGAAGAACACTTGGAATATGAACTTCAATTTGAGCTATCACTCCAAGGAAGCTCTCAAGGCGATCTGTAAAAAGCCAAAGGTCACGATGGTCTATATGGGAAACACTTACACGGTGCGCGTCAGAAACCTCTCCGAGCGATTAGTTGAAGGCTCGGAATGGCTACAAGCCGCGCCAAACGGACTATATGAAGTTTCAGTAAAAGTAACGGAGTATTGATATGCAGAACTTTAGTGATAGTTACAGAGATATCATGTTCGACGAAGTGCAGGAGCATCGCCTTCGCGGCACTATCGGCGGAATCTCTTTTGATGAGGATGATGTCGAGGCTAAATCGACCGTATGGAACGGAGTATGCTCGAATCAGAATGTTCTCATCGGCTCTGCGGCTATCACCTCATTAAAGATCACCTTTTCGACAGTCCTCCTTCCCAGATATGCCTGGGAAGGGAAGACTTTGATCATCGAAGACGGCACCGTTCTTCCTGATAGCTCTATCGAATGGAAGAGGATTGGAACCTTTATAGTCGGTGAAGCAAACTGGACGAATGTCGGAACGATAGAAGTCGTCGCATATGACTGTCTTTCCTTGATGGATGAGGACCTTGACTTCGATATTACATCCGGAACGATGTTCGATATCATGCAGCTGATTCAGACGAAGACCGGAGCTGCCTGTGGAATGACCGCTTCGGAGGTCGCTCAACTCCCGAACAGCTCCATCGAGATATCGCCTTATGTCGATTCAAATATGAAGACATACCGTGATATGCTCTCGAAGCTCGCTCAGCTGGCAGGCGGATTCGCTTATGCTAAGAGAGACGGAACCTTTGCAATCAGGTCATTCGATAACACTTCGGTGATCTCGATTCCTTTGAATAGAAGGAAGAAGAATGCGAAGTATTCAGACTTCAAGACTCACTTCGACTATATGAGCTATGTCAACGCGGAGACCGGAGACACGGTCTACTTCGGAGAGATCAACGGCTACGGAATGGAGCTCGGTGAGAATCCGTTCCTGGTCTATGGTCTTGAGTCGACGCTTGAGCAGATGGGACAGGCAATCTGGGAGAAGGTTCAGCTCATGCAGTACACTCCGTTTCAAGCAGAAATGCTTCCGTCGTTCTGCGTCCTTGATCTCGGTGATGTAGTCACATTTCTCGACGACTATACCGGGAACGATAGCTCCGGAGCGATCATGTCTATGACATGGACCTACGGAGTCGGTCTGAAGATCCAGTGCTACGGTTCAAAGCCTAATCTGAAGAAGGCCAAGAGTTCGACTGATAATGCATTGACAGGTCTTCGTAATAAGACCAAGTCGAATGAGTTTACATATAAGACATTCATCAATTCGGAGGTAATCACTCTCGATCAGACTCCACAGGAACTGTTCAAGATCAAGTTCCTGACAGTCGACGATACGACCGTCGAGATGTGGCACGAAGCCAAGACCTTGAATGTTCTATCCAGGGACACGCAGAGTGTTCACTATTATTGGTATCTCGACGGCAGAGAGACAGGCCTCTTCAATGAGCCTGTCGATACCTTCGGAGAGGACGGACTTCACACGCAGCCGCACCCTTACTGGAGACTTAAGATCGACGGCGGCATCCAACACACTTGGGAAGTCTGGGCGGATGTGGATTCAGGAACAGCGACTATCGATGTTTCAAATCTTCATGCCCTGCTCAAAGGACAGAAGATGGTTGCAGAGGAAGCCTTCGATGGCGATCTGCCCGAACTTACAGACACTATCAAGTCTCGCATTATTCTTGGCTTGCCTCTCGCAGAGATTACGGACAGCTTGATAGATTTGACTATACAAGCACCTGTTCCCGATTTGGCTCTTACCGACAGCTTCACGGCATCGAATAGATTTGTTCTCGGTCTGCCGATTGCAAGCCTCACAGAGAACGATAGAACACTTGTCATATGGCACCCTTTGAGCGACTATATCACAGAGAGCGGTGATGAATTGATTACAGAGGACGGCTATATTCTTACTACGGAAGGAGTAGATTACTAATGGCACGGAAGAAATTTAGTGAACTCGAAGCAGGCTCGGTTGACGGCACTTCGATATTCGCACAGACAAAGACAGAGGAGGGCTCACCTGTTTCCAAAGGGGCGACTGCATCTGCAATTGCAACATATATCGGTGCTTCGCATCAATTCGCAGATCTTGATACCGATGAAAAGGACTTGATTGGAGCGATTAACGAACTCAAGGACGGAGGTGCATCTGTCGCTCAGCTTACTCAAGCCGAGTACACGGAACTCACATCAGCCGAGAAGATGAATGGCTCGATTTACAAGCTCACAGATAAAGCCATCATGCTTTGCCTCGATGAAGAGTATCACGCTGTCAAGGAGCTGACTACTGAGGAGTATGAAGAACTTACAACAGCCGACCAGAACAACGGGACTATTTACATTCAGACCGATGCAGAGACCACAGGCTCGGATATACCCGTGTCCGATACTGACGCTACGACGATTGCGGCGGCTTTGAGTAAATTCGGATTCGGTAATATCAAGTCTCAAACATTTACGGGATTAACTGTTTCAGCTAATGCTGTTGACACAAGGGATTTGACATTGACAGTTTCTGCGGACTATGGAATTCTATGTGGTTTTTCGCTAGCAGGTACGAGCAACTGTTCTATTCTTCAATGCTATTTCACCAGCAAAAAAATTCTTCATACAAGAGTGTTGAATCATGCGAGCAACCAGGACAGCTATTCTATCTCAGTTTACTATATCTAACAGGAGGCTAAACATGGCAAAAGCAATAATAAATAGTAAAGAGATTTTCGGGAATGTGCATCTGGGTGCTTCTTTCGACAAGGTTCTTGAAGCAGGTCAGATTTCTACGACAGCAGGTGACGGTTCTTATCTTACTAAAACTTTCGAGGATATATCCTCATATAAGACGGTAATCGGCAAGGTCTATGATACCGTCTCCGATGTTGAGTATATCGATTATTTCGCTTGCAATCCCGAAACTTTATCAAGCTCCCGAGACTATATCGTTAGGCTTCATCCGAGCGGCAACAATATAAAAGTGAGATTGACTACTACGAGTGTGGCGTGTATTTCATGTGATGGGGCTTGGACTAACATTTTCGTTGACATTATTGCGACAAATGAGGATATATTCGCATAAAGGAGGATATATTCGCATAAAGGAGGATATATTCGCATAAAGGAGGATATATTCGCATAAAGGAGGATATATTCGCATAAAGGAGGATAACAGGATGGCTTTACAGGGATATACAGAATTACAGTTCAGCTACGACGGATTCAAGCATATAGACTTCTCTTCTGGCAAGAAAAAGAACAGCATTACACCTTGGGTGCAGAATGCTATCGGTGCAGGTAATTTCCATTCCATGATGGAGCAGGGCAAGTTAATGCCTCTTTCTCGATGGTTCAATGGCTGTCAGCTTTTCGACAAAGAGCACGCAAATGCACTCTCTACTTCCATGATGGACTATGATGCGAATGTCGTAGCCTGTGCAGGAAGTGGAACTAATGCAGGCAACCTCGCTAACAACACGAAACTCGGAGTTTTCCAAGCAGAGCCGAGCGGCATGACTGCTGACGGCAAGGGCTATCAGTTCGTGTGGGAGTGGGGAACTGCTTACGGCAACGGAGATATAAAGTCTGTGTGCCTTACGAGAGATGAACTTGCTATTGCAGATTTGGTGAGAGCGGATGAAACGAGCAGGAGTGTAACACTTCAGCCTTTTGCCTATCTTGGAACTATGAAAGGCGGTGATATACCATCCTGTCAGATTATCGACTATGCAAAGGGCAGAGCATATAAGATAGGCAAACAGCCGACAGACTCCAATTTGACTATTGAAGAGTACGATATATCGACCAGCTATCTAAAGGTAAACGGAAATGCAGGAGCATTCATTCGTAAGATAGGCGATACACATACATATAGCGGTCTTACAGGTCTTGTACACTATATGTGTTCAGCTAACTATACAGGAACGGCTATTCGTATCATTTGGTTCAGCGGTTCGACTATCAGTGAAGTAACTATCCCGACAGAAGGCTCTTCTGCTTGGGTAATGGGTTCTATCACTAATCACATTTATAGTGGCGTTTTCTTCCGTTCTCTCGGTAACTATATCAAGAAGGATAAGATTCCGCTCAAGGGCAACTATGTTTACTTGCAGAGTGACGACTACACGAAGATATATAAGTGCAATCTCACAAGTACGGAGATAGTTGCCATCGACAATCCGCTTCGCACATTAGGGATTCAGAGTGCAGAACTCGGTTCATCTGTCCTTCTCCCTAATGGTGATATCTATTGGCAGAGTACATACGATAAACCTTACGGCTTATTGCTTCATAATGATATATGGTATGCGGTAAGGCTCGAAATGATGGCTGACAACTGGGATGGTGAGTATGCAGGATTGAGCGGAAATGACTATGGAACAGTAATCTCCACACAGACATCCCATTCAAGACTTATAACTCCATACGGCTATGTCTCGACAGTCAACAATCTCGGTCGGACTTATTCGAAGGATAGTTCCAAGAGCATGAGGCTGATTTATACAATTACAGAGGAGTAAGAAACAAGATGGATAAATCACATATCATTAAGATCGAGGCGAGTCTCTTGACGGGACTCGCTGCTTCGTTCTGGTCCCTGTACGGAGCAATCTTCATCTGCGTCTGTGTAGCTATCATCATGGACTTCGTGTCCGGTATCGTGGCAGCTCTTGCTTCAGGAGAGAAGATCTCCAGCAAGGTCGGATATCGTGGCTTCTGGAAGAAGGTTGCTCTTCTATTGGCATTATCTTTCGGCATCTTCCTCGATGCGTTCATCCCGATTATGCTCGGAGTGATCACATTTGAGATTCCATTCACTATGCCGATCGGTACGATTGTCGGCTGCTATATTGTCATAAACGAAGCTATATCGATCATCGAGAATATAAATCAAGCAGCTCCTTCATCTCTGCCCAAGTGGATTAAGAAAATGCTCGAGGGAGCAGGGAAGACCATTGACGACGGAGGGAAAGAAAAATGAATAAGGTCGAGAAAGCTATTCAATTCGCTATCCAGATCGCGAATGATCCTGTTCACGGGTACGATCAGATAAACCGCTGGGGACCAAACTACGACTGCTCTTCTTTACTAATCACAGCCTTCGAACAGGCAGGAGTCCCGGTCAAGACTGCCGGAGCGACTTATACCGGGAACATGAGAGCTGCATTCAAGAAGTGCGGGTTCCGGACTCTGATCTATGTCAAGGGAATGGAGCTCAAGCGAGGCGATGTACTTCTTAACGAAAAGCATCATACAGCGATGTATCTCGGAGGGAATCAGATAGTCCAGGCATCTATCAGCGAGAATGGAACTATCACAGGTCGCTCCGGCGATCAGACAGGTCGTGAGATCTATGTCGGCAAGTTCTGTGAGTATAAATACGGTTGGGAGTACGTCTTGAGATATGAAGAACAGGAGGAAACAATCAAGGTGAATGTTGAGATGACCAGACTCACGGCAGGATCTGTCGGAGCAGAAGTGAGCCTTGTGCAGACCTTGCTGAACGCACGAGGATTCAAAGGAAAGAACGGAAAGAGCCTCACGGTCGATGGAGCATTCGGAGGCAATACGGAGTACGCGGTCAAACTGTATCAGAAGACGATCAATGTTACACAGGATGGTATCGTCGGAGCTTTGACATGGAACGCACTGCTTCACGAACACTACTAATCTGAGGAAATAATCATGGCAACTAAGAAAGCAACCACTAAGAAGACTACTACTAAGAGAGCCGAAGCCAAGAAAGAGACGCTCATCGGTATCGTCAATACCGACCAGTTCGATCTCAATGTCAGAAAGGCTCCCGGAGGCGAGATCGTCAAGACTCTGCCGAAGGGCTCCAAGGTCGAGTACCTGAAGGGAACTGATCCCGACTGGCACCAGCTCGCCGATGGCTCCGGCTTCGTCATGGCATCGAAGATCAAGTGATGCGGCTGATCTATATGGGGATGTAATCATATCCATGTACTCCCGGAAATATTAACTGTTTTCACCTCTCCCGTCCGCATCCGGGAGAGGTCTTTTTTATTGCTTGAAATGATGCAAAAAAAATGATGCAATTTCGTCCGCAGACGGCGGACAGAGTGTCCTCTCCTGAAGGAAAAAGCCTTATTTTCGGCACTTTGAATCATATCCGCTTGCCTCCTGTTACGATTATATTACACTCTTTCAAGAAACGCAAAAAGGTGTTGACTTTGCTCAAAAACTTTCGTACACTCAATACATCGCTTGAGAATTGCTAAGCGAAAGTTTAAGAAAGGAGCAAGTAAACAGATGTATGATTCGACAGACCTGAAGTTCCTGATCAGAGCCAAGTACGGGACGATCAGGAAGTTTGCGGAAGTAGTCGGGCTCTCGGAAAACACGATTCAAAATCACCTAAAAGACGGTAATTGGGACATGAAGCAGGCGATCAAAGTGATCGAAGCTCTTTCCATACCTCCGAAGATGACTTTTGTGTATTTTTTTGAGCCGATGCTTTCGAGAAGCGAAAGTCAGGAATGATCGAAGCTCGAAAAGGCTTCGATGAAGTATTCAAAGCAAAGGAAGCAAGTTAATATGTCAGTTTCAATTCTATTCTGTGCGTTCGCACTCGGCATGGTGCTCGGTGCCGCACTCGTTTTCCACATCACAGCAGACACATACGACTCAGCACTCGACGAATCTTATCAGAGCGAACTCAAATGGAGACGTCAGGTCGACGAGCTCGAAGATGAGATCGAGCACCTTGAACTGCGCCCGGTTCACTGTCCTGCTCCGGTCAAGATCACACAGATTGGAATCGACTGGGACGAGCTTGACTTCCCGAACAGCTCTGACAGGAGGTGAATAAATGAGCGCAGAAGAATACACGAAGATGGCGAACGGTGCCATCCAGTCTATTATCGACGAAGTAAATAAGGAAGAAGCCGAGAAGGTTGCTATCATCGGCTCCAGCTTCTTGGAGCTCCACACAGTGAGCTTGGGGAATCCCGTCCTCGTCAATATAGATCAGATCACGGTGATCGGTAATACGGATGAAGGCACATCTATTTCATTCGCTACTCAAGCAGACAGTTATATCAATGTCCGCGAATCCTACGAAGCGATCAAAAACACAATCAGGTTTTTATTCAGGAGGTGAGAATGAAGATCAAAGGCTATAAGGCGATGAACGAAGACATGACTTGCCGAGGCTTCCAGTATGAGGTCGGCAAGACATACACCATAGAAGGCGGGATCAAGATATGCGGAAATGGATTCCATTTCTGCCGCGATATTATAAGCGTCTTCAACTACTATGGGCGATTTAAAAGCCGAGTCTTCGAAGTCGAAGCAGATGGATATATCGAGAAGGGCGACAAGCTCTGCTGTCAGAAGATCACCATCGTTCGCGAAGTAAAGGGAATCGAATTAAATCGGATTCTTTACGGCGACGGCTACGGCTCCGGCTACGGCTCCGACGACGGCAACGGCTACGGCTCCGGCTACGGCTACGGCTACGGCTACAGCTACGGCTACAGCTACGGCGACGGCTCCGGCTACGGCTACAGCTACGGCGACGGCTCCGGCTACGGCTACGGCTACAGCTACGGCGACGGCTGCGACTACGGCTACGGCAAAAACATTCAAAAAATACTTGATTTTATGGAGGAATAATCATGAATAACACGATAGTAGTATGCGAATACGGTTGGATTTTGGTTGGCAAGATGGAGAATTCGAGTGCACAGACGACTCTTCTGAAAGAGGCTTCAGTCGTAAGAAGATGGTCGAGCGGAAAAGGAATCGGCGGACTGGCTAAGGCTGAGAACAAAAACGAATACACTCTTGACAAAGTCGGGACTGTATCTATTCAGACATCGAAGATCCTTTTTGAGATTCCGTGCGAGTGGTAAGGAGGGATTCAATATGGCACTTAATATCAAAAGAGGACCGCAGGCACGCTCGATCCGCTGCGTCATCTACGGTCCCGAAGGTATAGGCAAGTCAACGCTTGCCTCACAGTTCCCGGACGCGGTCTTCATCGACTTTGAAGGGGGAACCGATACGATGGATGTCGCCCGTTTCGAAAATCCTACACACTTCGACGGGCTCATCCTTCTTCTTAAGAATATATCACAGGAAGACATCTGTAAGACGGTCGTCCTCGATACGGCCGACAAGCTGGAGAACCTTATCACAGACCACATCTGCGAAGTCAACGACTGGAAGAACATTGAAGATCCCGGATATGGCAAAGGTTACACATATCTCGCCCAGAAGTGGCTCGAAGTCCTGAAGGCTTGCGACGAGGTCGTTGATTCGGGCAAGAACATCGTCATCGTCGCTCACGCTGCGATGCGTAAGTTCGAACAGCCGGATGAGATGGGAGCTTATGACCGATGGGAGCTGAAGCTCTCAAAGAAGACCGCACCTCTTATCAAGGAATGGGCTGACATGGTCCTCTTCATGAACTACAAGAACTCCATCGTCGAAGATCCCAAGACCAAGTCAAAGAAGGCGGTCGGAGGCAAGCGTGTCATGTACGCTACACACTCGCCGACCTACGACGCGAAAAACCGGTTCGGTCTTCCTGACTCCATGGATGCCGACTTCTCTGAGGTCGCGCATATCTTCTCGAATGTCCCGGTCAAGAAATCCAAGAAGGCGGAGATCTCCGAAGCGGTTGACGGTCTCGGAGGATTCGAGCCGTGGCTCATTCACTTCCTGTCCGTGCAGGATCCAACACTCACGGCTAACACTATCGACGAGCTGGAGCCGACGGCTATCGAGTTCGTTCATAAGAATATCAACAAGTTAATCAATAAGTTCAAGGAGGAACAGACAAATGAGTGAAACAGCGTTCGATTGGAACAGCAAGGTACCTGCAAAGGCAGAAGAGAGGGAGTTCGCACTTCCTCCGATCGGAGAGTATAACTTCATGGTTGTAAGTGCCGAGAAGACATTCTCTTCAAACGGAAATCCGATGATCAAGGTCAGACTTGACCTTCAGGGCGCGGACGGCTCGGTCTTCGACAACCTTGTCATCTCCGACAAGATGATGTGGAAGCTGGTCTCCTTCTTCGAGTCTATTGGTCTCAAGAAGGAGGGCGAGGAGCTCTCACTTTCCATCGGTGACGCAGCGGATAAAGCTGTCGGCATGGAAGGCTTCTGCAAGATCAAGCATGAGACCTACAACGGCGAGAAGAGGGCGAAGGTTGACAAGTACCTCATCCCGACCGCGAAGAAGGCTACTACAGCTCCTGTTCTCGATGAGGACGATTTGCCCTTCAAGATTGACTGATTATGATGACCGATCTTGAAAAAATGCTACAAGCTCTCGACTCGATAGATCCTTCCCGTGTCACCTACGAGGAATGGATTCATGTCGGCATGGCTATCAAGGCCGAAGGCTTGAGCTGCGATGTCTGGGACGATTGGTCGAGGAATGACTCACGGTACCATGTAGGCGAGTGCGACAAAAAGTGGAGTTCTTTCGAGAACTCCGGCATCTCCGCAGGTACCATCTTCCATCTGGCCGAGCAGTACGGTGGCTACACTCCATCAAAGAAGTGGTCTTTCGATGACTATCTTCCGGCGGAAGCCGAGGAAGGTAACTACTACGAGGAAGTGCTCTCCAAGAACAGTGCGGAAGAGGAGCCCTGGCAGATGGCGGTACGCTATCTGGAGACGCTTTTCACTCCTGACGAGTCCGTGTCTTACGTTCATTCGGCGACGTTCAAGGAAGATAAGGTCAAGTGGATTCCTGCCGATGCCGGTCACGTCCGTAATGTCTCTGCTATTATCCGAGACCTTAAGAAGTACAAGAGGCTTGACGAAGCGTTCGGGACGATAAACCCAGAAGCCGGTGCATGGATAAGGCATAACCCGTCAACAGGTGCCAAGGATGCCGATGTCACTCGATTTGCCTATGTCTTGGTAGAGTCTGATTCGATGCCGTTGGAAGAACAAAAGAAGTTCCTTATCAATCAGAAGCTCCCGATCGTGGCTTTGATCGAGTCAGGCGGAAAATCCATTCATGCCATCGTCAAGATCGAAGCCTCCGACGAAAATGAGTTCAAGCAGAGAACGAGCTTCCTGTTCGACTACCTGTCGCAGAGACATTTCCAGATCGACGAAGCGAATAAGAACCCTGCAAGACTTTCCCGTCTTCCGGGTGCCATGCGTAACGGCAACATTCAGAGGCTTCTTGCCACGAACATCGGCTGTGCGTCTTGGCTTGAGTGGATAGACCTTGTGAGCGGTGTGGATGATGACCTGCCGGAGATCCATTCCGCGAGAGATATGTTCGAGAATCCCGTTCCCGAGCCTCCGGCTATCATCGACGGTGTGCTCCGTAAGGGTGCCAAGATGATGTGCACTGGAGACTCCAAGAGCGGAAAGACGTGCCTCCTTATGAATCTTGCGATCTGTATAGCCGAAGGTTGGGAGTGGCTCGGTCATCAGTGTATGCAAGGCCGTGTTCTATATATCAACATGGAAGTTATGCAATCCGACTTCGAGACTCGCTACAAGTCTATATACAAGGCCTACAAGAAGCCAGCCTCCGAAGAAGGTCAGAACAACTTCGACTGGTGGAATTTACGAGGTAAGGCAGAGCCGCTGGACAAGCTTGCTCCGAAAATCATCAGACGATGCAGAAGTAAGAAATATCTCGCGATCATCGTCGATCCGATCTACAAGGTTCAAGGCGGTGACGAGAACTCAGCCGAAGCGATAGGTAAATTCTGCGCCCTGTTTGACCAGATTGCGGAAGAGACAGGTGCATCGATGATCTATGTTCACCATCACGCAAAAGGCTCGGCAGGCGGAAAGAAGGTCATGGACCGTGGCTCCGGCTCCGGTGTCTTTTCCAGAGATGCCGACGCGATCATTGACTTTGCGTCATTGGTGCTGGATCCGAACGAGAAGGAACTGCTCGGTGCTCTGACAGGCAAGCTCGACGAGAAGCCAATTCCACTCCGTCTGGAGATGGTCTTGAGGTCTTTCCGGTCTCCTGATCCGCTCGATCTGTTCTTTGAGTTCCCTTTGCACGTCGTTGACACGAGCGGTCTGCTCAAGAATGCAGCCGTTGAAGGGAGCCCGGAAGCAAACAGGATGCAGTCTCCGAACAACCAACGATCAGATTCGGACAAGAAGGAGATAGTCGATATGTGCTTCGAGGCGGTCGTTAGATCCGACGGGAGAGCGAAGTTCTCTGATATGTATCAGTCTCCGCTCTGTGAGGTCGCCGACCGTACATTGAAGAGATATATCCTCATGTTCCCGGAAGATTACAAGCTCGAAAACGGCTATGTCACGAGAGTGCTCGAATGATTGTAAAAACTACTCGACGACGGAGAAATCCCGTCGACGGAAAATTTTCCGACAACGGTATATATATATGTTGTCGTGTCGAAAACAAGCTTGACGATTTTTCTTCAGGGCGGGACAAGCCCAGCCCTAAAGAGAAATCATCAAAGTCAAGCCCGCGGAGATCGAAGAAAGGATAACGACATGATCTCACTCGCACAATATGAACGAACCCACGAAGCTCATAAGAAGATGCTTCAAGACAAGGCTATCGAATTAGAGAGGTAAAAAGATGAATAATATCAAACCGATTGAAACTGTTTATAAAGGTTATCGTTTCAGATCAAGGCTTGAAGCTCGGTGGGCGGTATTTTTAGACGCTCTCGGCACAGATTGGGAATACGAACCCGAAGGATTTGAACTCCCGGGAGGTAAACGGTATCTTCCTGACTTTCGAGTTAAGTGTTACGGCTATCGCGTTTTTGAAGAAGACTCTCCTTCTGATTTATACATCGAAGTGAAAGGAGAAATGACGGAGGAGGATCTTGAGAGAATAAAAGAGTTTTCAAAAGAATATCCTGTTCTAATTGTTGGAAACATTCCTAATTCTCGACGAGATCTCTCTTTTGGTTTTTGGAAGGAATACGATCCAATGGGTGCCTTCAGCTTCGAGTTCGTTGACGGAGACGGCTATATGGCGATACCTACTTCTCGTAAAAGAGGCAAATTCTTCCTTATGGGGCCGGATTACTATGACGAAGAAGGTGCTAAGAGATTTGACTTTGCTTTGAAAGCTGCTCGCCAAGCTCGTTTTGAATGGGGAGAGAACGGAGCTCCGACAAGAGCCTCGGGAGAGAACGGAAGACGATTCTACGACTGGGAGGAGGAATTAGATTGGGAGGAGGAATTAGATGGGGAAAATCATTGATACAGGCGATCCATTCTGCGGTAGGCTCGAATGTTTCGCCAACAGAGGAACAGGTCACTGCCGATGTTTGATCGATACACACTTCGAGAATCGTGGAGGCAAGGCGGAAGGCGAGAAGTGTCCGTTCTTCAAGGTAGGGGAGGACTGACGATGTATATCCAGATAAACCTTACACAGAATCCGCGCAGCACTGCTCAGGAGAAGGGGACTTCTATTCAGGGCGGAAGGATCCATCACTACACGAAGAGCTCTGTTCGACAGATGAGACAGATCTACAAGGAAGCGATCGTCACTGACTTGGCCAAGAGAGGGCAGCTCACTCGGCTTCTTCTCAAAGGTCCGGTCATGATGTCCGTCACGTTCTACTATCACACGGCAAAGAAGAAGGATCATCTCAAGTTCAAGCAGACTAAGCCAGACCTCGACAACATGGTGAAGCTTTTACAGGATGTTCTCGACGAGCTCGGCTTCTTCGAAGTGGGAGACCAGCAGGTTGCGGTCCTGTATCTCAAGAAGAAGTGGACAAAGGACGAGCCGTGGATAGCGATCAATATCGATCAGATTGCGGAGGTGGAAGATGACGAGAAGCCAGTTTGAAGCGGAACTGTATCAGATCCGGGAGAACAGGAGAGTTATGAGATCGATTCTCCGTTCTCTCGAATCCCTCGGAGAAGACACGATCTCTTCTATCTTCTCCGGAGCTATCGACTACTCGAAGGACAGACTTCAGTCTTCCTCCGATCCCGACGGCAAGATAGTCAATGCCCTGTTCAAGCTCGACAAAGATGTGGAGCGACTCCACAAGAAGCTCTCAAGACTCAAGGAAGAGAACGAGCACATCGAGTCATTGATCTATCAAGCTGACGGTCTTGGGGCTGAGATCATGAGGCTCTTCTTCATCGAAGGGCTGTCGATGCCGAAGGTCTCGATGAGACTCAACTATGCAAAGTCGTCATGCTGGCGAGAGATGAGAAAGAAGATCACAGAACTATACGAAAAGGAGACGAGTCATGAGTAAGATCAGATGTTACGAATGCGGAAGAGTCTTTGATGAGAAGGACCTGATATACACGAAAGATCCCGACGAGCTTCAGTGCCCACTCTGCCTCGCGATCGAACCGGGGTTCTCGGAGGTGAAGGACGATGAATGAGTTGATAGCCTTATCCATCATCGTTTCGATAGGCTTGAGTCTTTTCAAGGGAGGACAGCGAAGATGAAGAATGAGTTCGTTTATCTTATCTCTTATCGTGATTCCATGAATCGCCCGAAGCACATCGCGGTCTACACGGACGACAGGAGAGAAGCTCTCAGACAGTTCCACCAGACCTGTGAGGCTACCGATCGGATCACAGAAGAACGCAAGCTGACCGCTGATCAGTATCGCGAATGGAAGAAATCTATATAAGTTGATACGGTTTGAGACGGTCGAGGACTGTCAATCTATGATATAGTGCAAGCAGTTGAATCTGAAAAGAAACAGCTTGCTTCTATCTAACCGTCGAGCGTAAGCCTCGGCGGTTTTCGTTTGGAGAAAATATTTCATGACATGGGAGGAAGAAGAATGACAGTTAAAGAATTGAAGAATAATCTCAACCACTACGATGACGATGCAGAGATTGAGTTCACTCTTAATCAAGAAATCGAGATCGATTCTTGGAAAGAGAATAAATACGGAATGAAGTATGTTGAGATTGATAAGAAGTTGGATATTTGTTTCATCGGAGGTACATATGACGCTCCGTGGATTGATTTGGAACTGCTCCAAGGAGGACAGCGAAAACAGAGATGGCGAGATCAATAGACCGTTCATTCTATAAGTCGAAAGCATGGAAGATCACTCGCGAATCTTATCTGGCATCAAAGGGCGGACTATGCGAGAGATGTCTGGCCAAGGGCGAGATCGTTCCGGCTGACATCGTTCATCACAAGATGTGGCTATCAGAAGAGAACTATCTTGATCCTTCAATCTCTTTGAATTGGAAAAATTTAGAGTGTTTATGCCAAAAATGTCACAATAACGAGCATTTTGGCGGAAAAAATGCGCAAAAACGATGGGATTTCGACAAAGACGGGCGATTTTCGATTCTCTCGTGACATTTTCGATTCTCTCGTGACATTTTCGATTCTCTCGTGACATCCCCCCTTATTCGCGCCGATCGGGGCTCGCCCTCGGGGAACGGTGCGGGGGGTCGGAATTCCTCTCTAATATACGCGATGGTTTTGGAACTTAAACGAACATAGACAAACATCGCCCGGGGTCGTCGGGTTTTTCAAGAGGATGAACAGACATGGGACAAGCTTCACAAATACAAACCGTTAAAGTGTCACGGTTGAAGCCTTACGAAAGGAATGCAAAAACTTAGGAAAGAAATCAGGAGAATAAAACATGGCCATCAAAAAATCGCTACAGCAGCAGGCTGAGGAAATTCTTGCACAGGCTGAGAAAAGAGGCGTCAGCTCGAATTTCTTCTTTGTAACGACATTCAAGCGCTATCAGGTACAAATGCAAATCCTTGCATCACTTGAGAAAGCAATTGAAGAGAACGGCCCCACAGTAACAAAAGAATACGTCAAGGGCCGCAAGAACTTGACCGCAAACCCTGCGATCAATGAATACAACAAGACATCAACAGCAGCAAACGGAACCGTTGCAACGCTCATCAATATCATCAAGACTCTCTCAGAAAGTGACGCAAAGGGCGGCAAGCTCTCGCAGCTCATGGCATCGCTGAACGAGTCAGATGACTAACTACATAAACGAATACTACCAAGCCATCAAGGATGGCACCGCGTGCGTTGGCGAATGGGTCCGCCTGTTGTATGTAATCATTATCGAGGGTCTTCAGAAGAAGGCTTTTTTTTATGCACCAAAGAAAGCCGAAAGAGCGATCAAATTTATTGAGTCTTTTTGTCACCATTGCGAGGGACGTGATGATCTTCTCGTTCTTGAGCTGTGGCAGAAGGCGCTCATCTCTTTGATCTTTGGAATTGTAGACGCTGAAGGAAATAGGCAATTTCGTGAAGTCGTGCTTGTGGTCGCAAGAAAAAACGGCAAGAGCTTGCTTGCAGCCGCCATCATCGCGTACATGTCATTTCTCGATGGAGAGTACGGCGGCCGCCTGTTCTGTCTTGCTCCTAAGCTTGAACAGGCTGAAATCGTCTACAACGCCTTTTGGCAAACAATAGTTAAAGAGCCTGAGCTTGCGGAGATGATAAAGCGCCGCAAGTCGGACTACTACATAGCTGAGACAAACACGAGCATTAAAAAAATCGCGTTCAACGCTAAGAAGTCGGACGGTTTCAATCCTTCGCTTGTCGTCTGTGATGAGATTGCATCATGGGTAGGCGATGCAGGTAAGAAGCAATATGAGGTTATGAAATCGGCTCTTGGTGCTCGTAAGCAGCCGCTCATCTTGAGCGTTTCAACATCGGGATACATCAACGAGGGTATCTACGACGAACTCTTCTCGCGTGGCACTCGTTTCCTTCTTGGCGATTCTAAAGAGCGCAGACTTCTTCCGATCTTCTACACGATCGACGACGTTGACAAGTGGAACGATATCAACGAGCTCAGAAAAAGCAACCCCAATCTTGGTGTTTCTGTTTCTGTGGATTACATGCTCGAAGAGATCGCAGTCGCTGAGGGTTCGCTTTCTAAGAAGGCTGAATTCATCACGAAATACTGCAACATCAAGCAGAATAGTTCTCAGGCGTGGTTGTCTGCACAGACGGTCAAGGAAGCTTCGAGCGACGAAGAGTACACGATGGAGCGATTCGCTCATAAGTATTGCGTAGCCGGGATTGACTTATCCCAAACTACGGACTTAACAAGTGCTTGCCTTGTAATTGAAGAAAAGGGTGAACTATATGTCATTTCGCACTTCTGGCTTCCGGAAGAAAAGTTATCGGAGGCAATAGCGAGAGATGGAATACCATACGACGAGATGATCCAAAAAGGTTGGTTGTCCTTGGCTGGAGATAATTATGTTGATTATCATGCAGTCTATAACTGGATAACTGATGCGGTAAAGGAGCATGAGCTCCTACCTTTAATGGTTGGCTATGATAAGTATTCAGCTCAGTACCTGATCCAAGACTTGCAAGCTTTTGGATTTCAGACAGACGATGTTCACCAAGGACATAACTTAACCCCTGTCATTTATGAGATGGAAGGTCTCATGAAAGATGGAAAGATACATATCGGGAACAACCAATTATTGAAAATACATCTTCTTGACAGTGCTCTGGAAAACGATACCAGAGCGCAGAAAGTACGATTGAAGAAATTGAACCCGAGGTCACATATTGACGGAACGGCAGCTCTGCTCGATGCACTCTGCGTTCGTCAGAAGTGGTACGGTGATCTCAGTTCAAGATTAATGAATCAGGAGTGAAACGATGGGATTGTTAGACAAAATCTTGGGCCGTGATGAAAAATCACAGCTCGTTATTAACGCTGGGCAAACTTGGAAGATGGTCAGCGGCTACACGCCGGTCTTTCACGACTGGCATGGGGAGATTTATGAGTCTATGTTAGTCCGTGCGTCTATTGATGCACGTGCGCGTCATGCTTCAAAACTTAAAGCTGAGATTGTTGGAAGTGCAAAGCCAGATTTAAGTGCCAGATTAAAGAAAAGACCTAATCCTTGGGATACTTGGTCTCAGTTCTTATATCGTGTCAGCACTATTTTGGATTGCTGCAATAACTGCTTGCTCGTACCTATATTTGATGATGATCTGAACAAGATTGGTTTTTATCCAGTTCTTCCGACTTCTTGCAATATTGTTGAGTACAAGGGAGAACTATGGCTGAAGTATAAGTATTTGGAAGGTCGTAAGACTGCGGCTTGTAAGATTAATGAGTGTGCTATTTTGAGGAAGTTCCAGTTTAAGAGTGACTTCTTCGGTTCTTCCAATGATGCTCTTACTCCGACAATGGACTTAATTGCCATCAATGATCAGGGAATTAAGGAAGCCATTAAAAGTACAGCCGGTTATCAGTTTATGGCTCGTTTAGCTAACTTTACCAAGAAGGAAGACTTGGTTAAGGAAAGGGAAGAATTCTCTGAAGCCGCATTTGGTAAGGAAGCCAAGAATAGGAATGGTGTTTTATTGTTCCCCAACACTTATCAGGATGTTAAGCAGATTGAAATGAAGCCTTGGACACCCGATGAGGACCAGATTAATCAAATCCGTGAGAATGTATTTTCCTACTTTGGCGTAAATGATGCAGTTTTACAGAACAAGACATCGGGTGATGCCTGGTCAGCTTTCTATGAAGGTGCAGTGGAGCCATTTTCCATTCAGTTATCGGAAACACTAACGGCTGCTTTATATAGTGAGAGAGAAATAGCGCATGGTGCTTCCATAATGTTCACGGCAAATAGGCTTCAGTACATGAATTTCGCAGATAAGCTCAATTTCGTAACTGGGCTTGGTGATAGAGGTCTGCTCATGATAGATGAAGCTCGTGAGGTATTTAACCTCCCGGCATTACCTGATGATCAAGGACAAAGATTTATAGCACGAGGCGAATACTACTTTATTCAGGAAGAAAACCCAAAGGAGGAAGAAGAAGGAAATGCCAGTGAAGAATGATAGAGAATATAGAAATTTTCAGATGCTCACAAGAGCACAAGAAGAGGGGGCAGAGCCCTCTTATTTAGTTGAGGGATATGCATCAACATTTGATGAATATGTTCTTTACGACTTCGTAGATGAAAAATGGATCGAGCAGATTGACCCCAGAGCTTTTGATGAAGCTGATATGAACGATGTTGTCTTCTTGCTTGACCATACAGGTCGTGTATATGCCAGAACAAAGAACGGCACAGTTGACCTTTCAGTTGATGATAAGGGTTTCTTCACAAAGACGGACCTGTCCAAGACTGAATCTGCAAGAAGTGTATATGAGGACATCAAGGCTGGAAATTATGACCAGATGTCCTTCGCTTTCATAGTAGGAAAGCAGCACTTCGATGAATATTACGAAGACCGTGGCGACGGCAAAAACATACGCATTATTAAGCGTGTAATAGACCAAATTAAAAAGGTCTACGACATATCAGCTGTCGGATTTCCGGCAAACCCTAACACTGACATAGGTGTTGCAACTCGTGCAGCTTTCGACGGAGCGATCGAAGAGTTCGAAGCGGAGAGACTTTTAGAGAAGCAAGCCAAGCAGGAAAGGGCAAAGAAGGAAGCCCAGCTCAAATTAAAACTTTTGGAGGTCACTGAATATGACTAAAGAAGAGATTATGAAGCTGACACCCGCAGAAATCGAGGTAAGACTCGCTGAGATTAAGGACCTTATGAATTCAGAAGATGCTGATTTCGAGGCACTTAGTGCGGAGATCGACTTCATTAAGGAAAGAAAGTCCTTCCTTGCTAATGAGAGTAGGAAGGCAGACATGCAAGCCGTAATTGAAGGGGCTGGCGAAGATTCAATTATTGAATTCCCTAAGGAGGAAAGAAAAATGCCTGATATCAAGGAAATCAGAAGTTCACAGGCGTACATGGACGCATATGCAAATGCCCTCAAGGCTGCTTACAGATCCGAGAGTGGTGACTGCGACTTTAAGGAGTGTAGAGCTCTCTTAACAGACATCGGAGGCGGTGCAATTCCTACTCCTGTATTTGTTGAGGAGATTATCTCTACAGCTTGGGAGCGTGACACAATCACAAGACGTGTTAAGAGATCTTATATGAAGGGTACAGTCAGAATCGGTGTTGAGATCGGTGCTTCTGCTGCTGTTGTTCATGCAGAGGGTTCTGCTGCTCCTTCCGCAGAGAGCCTCGTTATCGCAGTTGTATCTATTACACCTGAGACAATCAAGAAGTGGATTCAGGTATCTGATGAGGTACTCGATTCTTCTTCCGAGGCATTCCTCAGATATATCTACGATGAGCTTACATACCGTGTAGCTAAGAAGGCTGCTGACAGACTCCTTGCTAAGATTCAGGCCGCAGGTACAGTATCCACTAACACAGCTACAACTAACATCGCTGTTGCTGCTATCTCTACAAATGCTATCGATGTAGGTCTTGTTGCTGAAGCTATGGGTGAGCTTGCAGATGAGGCTGCTGATCCTGTAGTAATCATGAACAAGAAGACATGGTCTGCTTTCAAGCGTGTTCAGTATGCTAACGGCTACGCTGTTGATCCTTTCGAGGGTCTTGAAGTTCTCTTCAATAACAGCATTAAGTCCTTCTCAGCTGCAACAACTGGTGAGGCATTCCTTATCGTTGGCGACCTCGGTGTTGGCGCACAGATGAACTTCCCTGTTGGTGATGAGGTCAAGATCAAGTATGACGACATGGATGATGCTGAGGCTGATCTCGTAAAGATCGTTTCCAGACTTCCTGTAGGTTCTGCTGTTATCAAGGAATTTTCATTCTGCCAGGTTAAGAAGGCTTGATTTAACCCTTAAGGAGAGAAATAGACATGACTGAGACAAAGAAGATTTTAATAGCAATACCATCAATGGATTATGTTGCTGCTGGATTTGCTGGCTCACTTGCAACTCTTGGCAAAGTAGGGGACTGTAAAGTTTCATTCGTTTGTTCTTCGCTTGTATATGATGCCAGAAACAAGCTTGCAGCACAGGCAATCAAACTGGATACAGACTACATTCTGTGGCTGGATTCTGATATGACATTTGAGCCTGACACATTAATCCGACTACTTAAGGACATTGAGGATAATGACCTCGACATCGTGAGTGGTCTATATTTCAGACGTGCTCACCCTTATACTCCCGTTGCATTTAAGAAGTTCGACATCGTTAATGGCGAAGCCGTATTTGAGCACTATAACGGAGAGTTATCCGGATTACACAAAGTTGATGGTGTTGGCTTTGGTTGTCTTCTTATGGATACACAGGTCGTGTTTGATGTTTTCGGTAAATATGGGGACTGCTTCTCTCCGATCGCGAAGGTCGGGGAGGACTTGTCCTTCTTGTGGAAAGCAAGACAGCTGGGTTATGAAACGTGGCTCGACTGTGATATCAAATGTGGCCATATTGGTCATGTCGTAGTTTCTCAAGGATTTTATGAAGTCCTTAATGACGGAGGTGAATCATGATGAAGATCAGAGTTAAAGCTCCGTGGATGGATGGCAAGGGACTTCACAAGATTGGTGATATCGCAGAAATCGAGACCGCTGCTTTTAATCCTCTTCTCATGGAAGAAGTAAGGGATAAAGCAAAGCTGGTCTGTGAACCTGTAGATATTGGACTTGAAGAAGTAACTCTTAAGCCTAAGCCCGCGAAGAAGTCAACATCAAAGAAGAGGGAGTAAGCATATGGCATTACTAGATGAAGTGGCGATCCGTTCGCTGATCTCCCTGTTCTCTACGACAACACACTTCCTGCTTACGACACAACTGATTATCACACTAAGAGGTAAAGAACTATGACTATGGAATCACTTCTTCTGTCTGTTCGCTTTGCGTGCAGAATAATGGATGACGCGCTGGATGATGAGATCACAGAGCTTGTCAATGCAGGTTTCTACGATCTTGAGATCTCCGGTGTAGCTGATGAGAACGGTGATCCCTATACGGCCGAGACCGCTGATCAGCTCGTCATCACAGCGATCAAGACCTATGTCAAGCTCAATTTGGGCGATCTGATATCCGACACGAACTACTGGGCGAAGTTGAAGTTCTCATACGATGAGCAGAAAGCTCAGCTCAAGATGAGGACTCACTCTTCGTCTTCTTATACGGAGGACGAGAGCGATGAATCCGATACGGAGGACGAGAGCGATGAATCCGATACGGAGGACGAGAGCGATGAACCCGATACGGAGGACGAGAGCGATGAATCCGATACGGAGGAC
>Ga0255343_1001811_pt1 | contig 27001 bp, 22 predicted proteins | sample wastewater_treat_4_FD_192413 | JGI IMG/M metagenome (GOLD analysis project Ga0255343, IMG submission 192413) | Wastewater microbial communities from Lulu Island WWTP, Vancouver, Canada - plant16 | ecosystem: Engineered > WWTP > Wastewater > Unclassified | place: Canada: Vancouver, British... | reverse complement strand
TAATCAGCAGTGATGAAACGGGAGATATCGACATTGCCAACAGCAATCTTGTGATAGAAGCTACCGACGCAGTAACGCCGACAGTGTTCAATACATTCGATATTGCCAACGGACGTGTTGTTTACGAACGTACGTTCTCGAACAATAAAATTTGGTATTGGATTTCACTCCCCTACAGCGTGAAAATTTCCGATGTAATAGGAATGCCGCACTACGGAACGGCGTGGATTATGCAAAAATACAACACCCAAGCACGCTCCATTTTAGAAGGTAATAGATCCACCTATTGGGAATACATGTCCGCTACCGACACGCTAAAAGCCCATGAAGGCTACTTGCTCGGCTTCGACAATAGTTACCCGATGCCCTCACTATTGAAGTTCCCGTCGGCTTACTGCTCCGCAAAAACAACCTTCAATACCACCACCAGCGTTACACTGCCTAACTATATAGGCACGCACGCCGATAAAGATTTCGATGCCAACTGGCACTTGGTGGGTTCTCCGCTCTACAGCACTTCTAAAGTGAGCGGTCCTGTATACATTGTAACTATTAACGCCACTAACACCGGCTACTTCTACGATAGGAGTTCCGCTACTACAGATTTAGCTCCGTTTACATCGTTCTTTGTGCAATACTCCGGTGAAGAAAACTTCACCAAACAGGCATCTGCACCATCACCTGCACCACTATTGCAACCAAAAGCCATGGGCGATGAAGAATACTACGAATTGGTAATGACCAGCCCCACCTACAGTGAAAAGACGGGCATTATCATGGCTAACGACGGTAGCCTCAACCTGTATGAGCAGAACAAAGACCTATTGATGATGGGTTCGTGGGGTAAAAAATACCCGCAACTTTATACGTGTGGCGCATCTAACAAAAAAATGGCGTTCAACCATATAGCAAAAGCCACACAAACAACATTGCGAGTAGGCATCTATGTAGGACAAGCAGAAACGTACACCTTCTCATTAAGTAACAAAGAAGTGCCCGCTATCAGCGTTATACTGCGCGATAAACTGCTCGGTATAGATACGGATTTACTCCTCAACGACTACACGTTCAACGCGAACACCGGCTACGCCAACAGCCGTTTCGAACTGATTATCAACCGCAAAGCTGACGGCACCACAGGCGTTTTAAACACTACGGATAATGCTGTGCAGTTCACGCAAAACAATGGCAAACTGACAATTTCGGGTGTTGAACCCGGCACCGACATACGTCTGTTTGACATGGCAGGACGTTGCATACATCAAAGCAAGGCACAGGAAACCACTACATTACAATCCTTGCCCAGCGGAATATACACCGCTGTTGTAGGCACGGAAGCGCACAAAATAGTGGTGAAATAAACTGAAATACTCTATTTAAGTGATGAAACGATAGTGATAGGGTGACAACAAAAGTCATCCTATCATTTTTTATCATTAAAATAATTTGGTAACATTACCTATTTGTTAATATCTTTATAAAATAATATTTGGCAAATTAGTTTTAAAGTTGTACTTTTGCAAACGATATGAAGAAGAAAACATATTTTTGTTTCACTATGTCGGAATCGTATCTAACAGCATCCGTAGCGAAAAAAGCCATGGACATCAATTATTTTTCAAATATATTTAAAAAGTAGCTTTTTTGGCTACTTTTTTTTTATGCGACAAGCAATGAGGATAGTTCTAAAAAACGCACAGGTATTTAACGAGTCTGCTATTCAATTCGATAGAAGCGACGTGCTAATTGATGCCGGTCGCATTGTTGAGATTGCTCCGCATATCGCCGTAAACCCCACCGACACAGAAATAAACTTGGAAGGTTGCCACATTTTCCCAGGTTTTGTAGATGTGCATGTACACTTCCGCGAACCGGGATTTAGCTATAAAGAAACCATCGCTACCGGATGTGCTGCTGCCAGAAACGGCGGTTATACTACCGTTTGCACCATGCCCAATCTGAACCCTGCTCCCGATTCTCTCGAACATTTAGCAATTCAATTGGAATTGATACGCCAAAACGCCACTATCAACGTGTTGCCCTACGGTTGCATTACCAAAGGACAGAAAGGCGAAGGCGATTTGGTCGATTTTGAAGCATTAGCCGACCATGTAGTCGCTTTTTCTGACGACGGACGCGGTGTGCAATCGGAAAGTCTTATGCGCCAAGCAATGGAGCAAGCAGCTAAATTGGACAAAATCATTGTGGCACATTGCGAAATAAACGAACTTTTGAACGGCGGCTACATACACGATGGACGTTACGCGCGTAAACACGGGCACAAAGGCATTTGCTCCGAAAGCGAATGGCAGCAGGTAGAGCGCGACATTCGCCTTTGTAAAGAAACCGGTTGCCGCTACCATGTTTGCCATGTTTCTACCAAAGAAAGCGTGGAACTGATACGCCAAGCGAAAAAAGAAGGTTTGAAAGTTTCTTGCGAAACTGCGCCACACTACCTACTCCTTTGCGAAGATGACCTACAGGAAGACGGTCGCTTTAAAATGAATCCGCCACTGCGCTCCAAAGCAGACCAAGAGGCTCTGATACAAGGCATTAAAGACGGTACTATCGACCTTATAGCCACCGACCATGCTCCCCACTCTGCCGAAGAAAAAGCGCAAGGATTAGCCAAAGGCGCATTCGGCATAGTTGGACTTGAAATAGCTTTTCCGCTGCTTTACACTTATTTAGTGAAAAAAAACATCATCTCTTTGGAGCAACTCATCATGCTGATGAGCGTTAATCCACGAAAAATATTCAATCTGAAAGGCGGACTTAGCGTTGGTGCAAAAGCTGACATGGCTATATACAACCTTGCGGAAAGCTATCAGATTGATGCACAGAAGTTTGCATCAAAAGGCAAAAGTACACCATTCGACGGTTGGATGGTAAACGGGAAATTAATCCATATAAATAATGTATAACTCTAAAAAAATAATAAATTGACAATGAAAAAAGTTCTTTTACTCGGTTCGGGAGCACTCAAAATAGGTCAAGCAGGCGAATTTGACTATTCGGGTTCACAAGCATTGAAAGCCATGCGGGAAGAAGGCATCGAAACTGTACTTATTAACCCCAATATTGCCACTATACAAACATCGGAAGGCGTTGCCGACAAGGTCTATTTTTTGCCGATAACTCCGTACTTCGTTACTAAAATTATTGAAAAAGAGCGACCGGACGGAATTTTGTTGGCTTTTGGCGGTCAAACGGCACTCAATTGCGGCACAGAACTTTACACCAACGGCACATTAGCTAAATATAACGTTCAGGTATTAGGAACTTCGGTAGAAACTATTATGGTAACCGAAGACCGCGACCTTTTTGTCAAGAAACTAAACGAAATAAATGCCCTAACGCCTAAATCGAAAGCGGTAGAAACTATGGAAGATGCCTTAAAAGCCGCCTATGAAATAGGTTTCCCCGTAATGGTACGCTCTGCCTACACACTCGGCGGTATGGGTTCCGGTATTTGTAACAATGAGCAGGAATTCAAAGAGTTATGTGAATCGTCTCTCACCTACTCTAAACAAATTTTGATAGAAGAAAGTCTGAAAGGCTGGAAAGAGATAGAATTTGAAGTAATACGCGACAAAAACGACCACTGTTTTACCGTGGTTCCTATGGAAAACTTCGACCCGCTGGGCATCCACACGGGCGAAAGCATTGTTGTCGCACCTATTATATCGCTCAATCAAGAGCAAATTGACCTTTTGCAGGAAATAGCAAAAAAAGTGGTCCGCCACATCGGCATTATCGGCGAATGTAACATACAATACGCCTTTAATGTAGAAACAAACGACTATCGCATCATTGAAATCAATGCCCGACTAAGTCGTTCATCGGCTCTCGCCTCGAAAGCATCGGGCTACCCGCTCGCTTTTGTCGCTGCTAAATTGGCTTTGGGTTACAGTTTAGACCAAATTGGCGAAATGGGAACGCCCAATTCCGCCTATGTCGCTCCTTCGGTAAACTATATCATTGCCAAAATTCCACGCTGGGACTTAACGAAATTTGTGGGTGTCAGCCGCGAAATTGGCTCTTCGATGAAATCGGTCGGAGAAATTATGTCCATTGGACAATCGTTCGAAGAAGTTATCCAAAAAGGTCTTCGCATGATAGGACAAGGCATGCACGGATTTGTAGGCAACAATGAAGAAATGACATTCGACGATGTAGAAACCGCTCTATCCAAACCTACCGACCTCCGTATTTTCGCCATTGCCGATGCGTTACAAAAAGGCTACACCATCGAAAAAATTGAAAGTCTGACAAAAATAGACAAGTGGTTCATAGGCAAACTGAAAAATATTGTTGATTACACAAAAGTACTTTCGAGTTACAAAAAAATAGAAGATTTGCCCGTCGATGTGCTAAAAGAGGCAAAACGCCTCGGTTTCTCCGACTTCCAAATTTCTCGTTTTGTGGAAAATCCAAACGGCAATCTGCACTCGGAAATTCTACGTGTAAGAAACCGACGAAAACAACTCGGCATAACACCAAAAGTATGTCGCATCAATACGGTAGCTTCTGTCAATCCTGAAAAAACGAATTATCTTTATATGACCTATGGCGCCACGGAAAATGCTAACGAAGCGCACAATTTTATCGATGAAAAAGAATCGGTGGTTGTGTTGGGTTCGGGTGCCTATCGCATTGGTTCTTCAGTGGAATTTGATTGGTGTTCGGTCAATTCGGTGCAAACGGCGCGCAAACTCGGCTATTCTTCCGTAATGATTAACTACAATCCCGAAACGGTTTCGACCGACTACGATATGTGCGACCGCCTCTACTTCGACGAATTATCATTCGAGCGCGTATTGGACGTGTTGGACATCGAAAATAGAAAAAAAGGAGTTATTTTATCTACCGGCGGGCAAATACCCAACAACCTTGCCATGAGGCTTCACAAAGCGCAAGTGCCCATATTGGGTACTTCGGCTGTTGACATTGACAGGGCAGAAAATCGCGAAAAATTTTCCGCCATGCTCGATACACTTAACATTGACCAGCCGGCATGGAGCGAACTTACCAGTTTCGAAGACATTGACGCCTTTGTAGAGAAAGTCGGATTTCCCGTTTTAGTGCGACCAAGTTACGTATTGTCGGGCGCAGCGATGAACGTTTGCTATGACTACGACGATTTACACAATTTCCTGAAAATGGCTGCCAATGTATCAAAAGAACATCCGGTAGTTGTTTCTCAATTTATGGAACGCACCAAAGAAATTGAATTTGATGCGGTAGCCAAAAACGGTGAAGTGGTCGTATATGCCATTTCCGAACACGTTGAATTTGCGGGAGTACACTCCGGCGACGCTACTATAGTGTTTCCTGCACAAAAAATTTACATCGAAACAGGTCGCCGCATAAAGAGAATTGCACGACAAATAGCGCAAGAGTTACATATTTCAGGACCTTTCAATATTCAATTTTTGGCACGTAACAACGAAATTAAGGTTATCGAATGTAATTTACGCGCCTCACGCTCATTCCCGTTTGTTTCTAAAGTGCTGAAATACAATTTCATAGACGCAGCGACACGCATCATGTTGGGCGCAGAATTCAGCAAACCCGAAAAATCGGCATTCGATATCGACTATGTGGGCGTTAAAGCGTCGCAATTCTCATTTTCGCGCCTGCACAACGCCGACCCTGTGTTGGGCGTAGATATGGCGAGTACCGGCGAAGTGGGTTGCATGGGTGAAGATTTTGATGAAGCACTGCTCAACGCTATGATTTCGGTCGGAAACAATATTCCTTGCAAAAACAAAGCTATTATGGTATCATCAGGTGCTGTAAAGTCAAAAGTCGATTTATTGGACGCTTGTAAACTGCTACACGCCAACGGTTACACCATTTATGCAACATTAGGTACACAACAATTTTTGATAGAAAATGGTGTTGCTGCAAAACTAGCGGGATGGCCTGACGAAACAAAAGGAATAAATGTGATGCAACTCATTGCCGAACACAAATTCGATTTTATCATAAATGTTCCTAAAAATAACACTCGCAGAGAATTGACCAACGGCTACAAAATTCGTCGCGCAGCCATTGACCACAACATTCCACTTATCACAAACGCACGTTTGGCAAGCGCATTCATCATTGCATTTACTAACAAAAAGTTAGACGAAATAAAAATTAAAGCGTGGAACGAATACTAAACCAACGATTGGAGAATGTATAAAAAAGGGCTTTATACCATTACAAGTAATATGCCGCTCACCGAAACCATCTACAAAATGGTTTTGCAAGGCGACACAAGCTACATTTCTGCCTCAGGTCAATTTGTAGAAATAGAGCTGCCAAATAAATTTTTGCGCCGTCCCTTTTCAGTTTGCGACTACGACGATAATTCTATCACGTTGATATACAAAGTTGTAGGCGAAGGAACACAACTTATGAGCCAATTAAAAATTGGCACAACATTAGATTTACTCACCGGTTTAGGCAACGGATTCGACATAAATATTGACACAAAACAACCACTTTTAATTGGCGGCGGTGTAGGCATACCTCCATTGTATAATTTAGCTAAACAGCTTATTAAAAAAGGATTACAAACAACTGTCGCTTTAGGGTTCAACTGCGCCGAAGAACTTTTCTTTGTCAAAGAATTTAAAGAGATTGGTTGCAAAGTAGTCGTCGCTACAATTGACGGTTCGGTCGGCACAAAAGGCTACGTAACCGATGCCATCAATCAAAATGGTATTAATTGCGACTATTTCTTCGCCTGCGGTCCTCTGCCAATGCTCAAAGCATTATGTAATCATTTTACCATCGAAGGGCAAATAAGCATGGAAGAACGCATGGGATGCGGTTTTGGAGCATGTATGGGCTGTTCTATACAGACCAAAAACGGTGCAAAACGCGTTTGCAAAGAAGGTACTGTATTTCTAAAAAGTGAATTGGATTTATAGCAGTTATGAAAAACGAACCACTTAATTTATCGGTTAATCTCTGCAGGCTACAAATGGACAATCCAATTGTTCCGGCAAGTGGCACATTTGGTTATGGCAACGAATTTAAAGAGTTTTACGATATTAATATTTTAGGCTCGTTCGTATTTAAAGGTACTACAAAAGAGCCGCGTTTTGGCAATCCGACACCACGCATTGCCGATTGCACCGATGGAATGATTAATTCAGTCGGATTACAAAATCCGGGCATTGATGCGGTCATCAACCATGAATTGCCACAACTGAAAACATTTTTCCACAAACCCGTTATCGCTAACATCAGCGGTTTTTCCATCGACGAATACGTCTATTGTTGCGCAAAAATCGACAAAGAGCCGCAAGTGGGCATTATAGAAGTGAATGTCAGTTGTCCTAACGTAAAGCACGGTGGAATGAGTTTTGGTACTACGCCCGAAGCGGCTGCCGAAGTAACACGCGCTGTAAAAGCGGTTACAACCAAGCCCGTTTTTATCAAATTAAGTCCCAACGTTGCAGACATCGTCGCTATTGCTAAAGCATGCGAAGAAGCCGGAGCCGACGGCATTTGCCTGATTAACACACTATTAGGAATGCGTATCGACATCAACACACAAAAACCCGTGATAGCAAACGTTATGGGCGGATTTTCGGGACCGGCTATTTTTCCAGTAGCGCTGCGCATGGTGTATCAGGTTAGCCAAGCCTGCCAAATTCCGATAATGGGCTGCGGAGGTGTTGCTTCGGCACGCGATGTTATTGAAATGATGATAGCCGGAGCAACAGCGGTACAAGTCGGCTCTATGAACCTCAAAAATCCCTATATCTGCAAGGAAATCATTGAACAGTTGCCAATAGAAATGCAACAATTAGGTATCCAATCGTTAAGCGAAATCATTGGAATTGCACAAAAAAAATAAATCGTAATTTATGAGAGACGTCATCATCGCCTGCGATTTTAGCAGCAAAAAAGAGACACTACAATTTTTGAACCATTTTCAAGACTGCCGACCTTACGTAAAAATCGGTATGGAACTGTTTTACGCCGAAGGACCTGATATTGTACGTGAACTGAAACAACGCGGGCACCGTATTTTTTTAGACTTGAAATTACACGATATTCCTAACACCGTGCGAAAAACCATGAGCGTCTTAAGCCAATTAGACATTGATATGACCAACCTGCACGCTGCCGGCACTATCGACATGATGAAAGCTGCATTGGAAGGATTGACTAAAACAAACGGACAACGCCCGCTGTTGCTGGCAGTAACTCAACTGACTTCTACGTCCGAAGAGCGGATGCAAAAAGAGTTGCTCATCAATGCCAACATCAACGATACCATAACACATTACGCCACCAATGCTAAAATTGCCGGATTGGACGGTGTTGTTTGCTCACCATTAGAGGCAAAATTGGTAAAAGACCGATGCGGAAACGATTTTATTACGGTAACGCCCGGTGTCCGTTTTGCCGATAGCGACACAGCCGACCAAGTGCGTATCACTACGCCGGCAAAAGCCCGCGAAATAGGCACGGACTACATTGTTGTCGGACGTCCCATTACAATGGCTGCCAATCCATTAGACGCCTATCAACGTTGTTGCGATGAATTTATTTAACTTCAAAAAATTTTTAAATGTCCCTGCAATCAACTGAAAAAACCATTGCCAAAGCTCTACTCTCTATCGGAGCAGTATTTCTTCGCCCTGCACAACCGTTTACATGGGCAAGCGGTATCAAAAGTCCTATCTATTGCGACAACCGCCTCACATTGACAGACGTTAAAGTACGAAATCAAGTGGAAGAAGGACTTGCCGCCATTGTACACAAACATTTTCCGACAGCCGAAGTGCTTATGGGTACTTCTACCGCAGGCATCGCCCACGCTGCTATCACAGCCACACTGCTCAATCTTCCTATGGGCTACGTGCGCGGTAGCAGCAAAGACCACGGGCGTGGCAACCAGATAGAAGGGAAATTGGAACGCGGGCAAAAAGTAGTGGTAATAGAAGATTTGATTTCCACAGCAGGCAGCAGTATAGAAGTTGTGAACGTTTTGCGCGAAGCCGGAGCTGATGTGCTGGGCATTGCCAGCATTTTTACCTACGGAATGACCAAAGGCATCAACAATTTGAAAGTTGCCAACGTTGTCAATTATAGTCTTTCCAATTTGGATACATTGGTAGAGGTAGCCGTTGAAGAAGGATATATCCAAGCCGATGACAAAGCACGTTTGCTAGCTTTTAGAAACAATCCCAACGATGAAAGTTGGATGAAATAAAAACTAATTAACTAAAAACATACCATGCGCAACTTATTAGACCCCACAGACTTAACGATCGATGAAATTAACCAAATTATCGATTTGGCGTTGGACATTATTTCGCATCGAGAGAAATACAGTGAAGCATGCAAAGGAAGTAAATTGGCTACGCTGTTTTACGAACCCAGCACCCGCACACGGCTTAGTTTTACTGCGGCAATGATGGAATTGGGTGGAAATGTTATCGGATTTTCGGACGCTAACAGCAGTTCTGCAAGCAAAGGGGAAACTGTGGCTGACACCGTGCGCGTCCTGAGCTGCTTTGCCGACATTATCGCCATGCGTCATCCCAAAGAAGGTGCTCCGATGGTTGCCACACAATACGCCACTGTTCCCCTTATCAACGCCGGTGACGGCGGACACAGCCATCCCACGCAAACACTCACCGACCTGTTGACTATCAAACGTGAAAAAGATCGTTTCGACAATCTTACAGTCGGTTTTTGTGGCGACCTCAAGTTTGGAAGGACTGTACACTCACTCATAAAAGCCCTTCGACGCTATAAAAACGTCAAATTCATACTCATCTCACCTGACGAATTAAAACTACCGGATTATATCAAATATGATGTCTTCGGCGAGAAAATCCAATTTGAAGAAACGCATTCACTAGAAGAAGCCATGCCTAAATTGGACGTACTTTACATGACACGCATCCAGAAAGAACGATTTGACAGCGAAGAAGCATACAATCGTCTGAAAAACAGTTTTATCTTAAATACAGACAAACTTTTGACGGCAAAAAAGGATATGATAATACTGCACCCGCTGCCTCGCGTGAACGAAATAACGTACGAAGTGGATAACGACCCGCGCGCTTGTTACTTTAGACAAGTAGAAAACGGAAAATTTGTTAGAATGGCACTCATCTACACACTGTTAAAATGGAAGAAAGAAGGCTGTACTGCAACAAACAATCACCAGATAATAGAAGGTACGCCATGTCGCTATTCGCGGTGCATATCTTCAATAGAGCCTGTAAAACACCTCTACAAATTGTCGGAAAACGGAATTTATCGATGCATTTACTGCGAAGGTCCATTAGAAAATCGTTAAACAAAAAACATTGGACAAATAAAAAAGGCATTCTGTTACGAATGCCTTTTATTTTACTTATTAAAGTTATTTTAGTTATCGTTTTTGCCACCAACCGAACTCATTGCACAACGGAAACCGATATCGTCCGTACATTTGTTTTCATTCAAATAACGACGGTTGGCAGGATTTAGCCAAATTGCTCTGTCGCGCCACGAACCACCTTTATAAATGTGTACTGTATTGGAAATCATATTGGCACGCTCAATCGGAGTTGCATTTTCCATACGCAATACAGAATCGCCAAGGGCAGAACGTCTGTCGCCGTCTTTATAATCTCTATAATCACCACCGGTCATCGCAAAGCCTCTTTCACGCAATAACACATTACGCATACTGTCGCGCATTACCGGATCCAAAGACGGTAATTTGTTTAAAATACTTTCTGCATAAACTGAATCCGATTCGTAAACATTACCACGAAACGAGTTGTACTCCTCAACCACTTCATTGGTAGTAGCACGGTACACGTCAAGCACCCATTCGTTCACATTACCTGCCATATTGTACAGACCATACGCATTGGGCATAAACGAGTTAACGGGCATCGTATAAGTACCATTCATATTGTTTCCAATAAAATCGCCTCGTCCTCTCATAAAGTTGGCATAAAATTGACCATCTGTCTTTTTAACTCCAAAACTGCGCAGTTGTTCTCCTTTCCAAGGATATGTTTGTGTCTCTTCGATATTGCCATCAACGGCTTCGATACCGTATGCCGCATATTCCCATTCGGCTTCTGTCGGCAAACGAAATTTAGAATCGAACAAAACGCCGTCCAAATCCAAATCTTCACATGTTAACGAACTTTTCATGTTGCGTTGCGCCGCAATAACATATTGACGTGCAAAATCCGTTGTAAACACATATAAGTGTGCGGAATCAGGATTGTTTTTCAAATTTTCGGCTATCGTCTTCAAATCTTTAAACTCAATCAAACCTTGATTTATCAGTTCGTATTCATTCACACGGTCGGTACGCCATTCGCAATAGGCTTGCGCCTGTTTGAAAGTTACACCAACAACCGGATAGAAACCGTACGCAACGTGCGAATAGTAATTTTGCACATAAGGTTCATTGTAAGCCAATGCCTTACGCCATACTGTTTCATCGGGCAATGCCAACACAATTCGGCGAGGGTCGTTCACATAAACGCCACTTAACCAAGCCACATATTCGCGCCAGTTCAAATTGGTTATTTCAAATTGGTCAATAAAATAACCACTATTGGAAATACGGCGTTTCGGATTGTTAGACGGACTGGAAACAGGGTCAGAATTGACACCTTTAACCGTTGTCATAACATCGATATAGACCATTCCCGGAGGAATTTTCCCTTCATAAACCGTACGCACATTAAAAAAGCCTTCTGAAGGCGCATTATAGGCAAAGCCCGTCCTTTCAGAGAAACTTTCCGACACGGCATTACCGGATTGACAACCGGCAAATAACAATGCCAAACCAACAAAACCGACAAATTTTCCTACTATTTTCATATTTAATCTGTTTATTAGTAAACGATGGCAAATATACAATTTTTTTATGAGATAATGTTTATTTCAGCTTTTTTTTTACCTTTGCACAAGAAAAAATAGAAATAAACTCATTTATAACTCTAAAATTACATTCTTATAACGGTAAAATGAACCATTTTATTACTATCAACGGCAAAATTTTAGACGTTTCTCGTCCTATAGTGATGGGCATCATTAATATTACACCCGACTCATTCTTTACAAACAGCTCGAAAAATTTTGTAGAGGCGACTGAAAAAGCCATTTGCGAAGGTGCTTCTATCATTGACATCGGAGGTTATTCCACTCGCCCTATGGCTGATTTTGTAAATAGCGAAGAGGAAGAACTACGTGTTTGTAAAGCTTTGGAAAGTATTCGCAAACATTTTCCCGACATTCCCATTTCAATAGACACATTTCGCGCTAGTGTTGCAAAAAAAGTGGTGGAAGAATTTGGCGTAGGCATCATCAATGACGTATCCGGCGGCGATTTGGATAGCGATATGTTTGCCACAGTTGCTCAATTGAATGTTCCTTACATTTTGACACACTCAAAAGGCAATCCGCAAACCATGCAAAGTTTAACCGACTATAAATCTGTTACATACGATGTACTTGATTTTTTCATCAACAAGCTGCACCAATTGCGCCAAATGGGCGTAAAAGATATTATTATCGACCCGGGATTCGGATTTGCAAAAACTATTCCTCAAAATTATGAATTGTTGAATAATTTGCGTATTTTTGAAACTTTAAATTGCCCGATTTTGGGAGGAATATCCCGAAAAACGATGATTTTTCGTCCATTAGGAATTACACCCGATTTGGCACTCAATGGAACTACCGTACTAAACACATTATTATTACGCGAAGGCGCATCCATATTACGCGTTCACGATGTAAAAGAAGCGATGGAAGCCATTAAACTATTCGACTGTTTTCAAGGTAATTTCATTGCCGAAAATCAAAACTAAACTGTCATGGGACTGGAATTCGGAGTAAAAGATATTATTGACATCTTATTGGTAACCATACTTTTGTACCAAGGCTACAGACTAATGAAAGGCACCGGAACGGGAAACATTTTCATCGGAATTATCTCGTTCATCATCTTTTGGTTTCTCATTACCTACGTGTTCAAAATGCGACTTATGGGAACCATTCTCAACAGCCTTATCAGCGTGGGTGCCATTGCGCTCATTGTTATTTTCCAAAGCGAAATTCGCCATTTCTTTTCGCGTATCGGTGGTTCGCACAAAAGTTGGAAAATGCTTAAATCGTTGCAACGATTCTTTAACAACAATAAAAAAACGAACGAATCGACTTTCCCTGTTATGAAAGTAGTTCTGGCTTGCATCAATATGGCACGTTCTAAAACCGGTGCGCTCATCGTCATTGCCCGCAACGCCAGTTTGGTAGATTACATCGAATCCGGTGAAATTATCAATTCGGAAATCAATACGCGATTGCTTGAAAACATTTTTTTCAAAAACAGCCCTCTACACGACGGTGCAGTCATCATCACCAACAATAAAATAGTATCGGCAGGAGCCATTCTTCCTGTGTCCCGTGACCAATCCATACCACGGAATTTGGGTTTGCGCCACCGAGCAGCTATGGGCATCACCGAAAAAACAGATGCTTTGACCATCATTGTTTCTGAAGAATCCGGTGCCATTTCCGTAGCAATGAACGGTAAAATAAACCTTAACTTAAAAGCGGAAGAATTACAACAAATATTGGTGGAAGAAATACAATTTTAAAAAATAAGCCGTAAGAAATGCTATTTTTTTTGCAAGTCCAAAAATATTTGTGTTACTTTGCAAAATAACAACAATTATAAATCTATTATTATCATACTATGGCAAAAGAAATCATCAATTCAGGCGTTGACCACAATGTTATAGCCAATGGAACGAAAATAAAAGGCATCATCTCTACCGAAACCGACTTTAGAGTGGACGGCGAAATAGAAGGCGATGTTGTTTGTAACGGAAAAATCGTTATTGGTACATTGGGCTGCCTCAAAGGAAATTTGAAATGCACTAACGCCGAAATTATGGGTCGCGTGAACGGCACCATTGTTACTTCGGAAGTAACTTCACTGAAATCGACTGCTAAATTTTTCGGTGAACTGAAAACAAAAGTACTTATCATCGAACCGGAAGCCATTTTCTCTGGAACATGCGATATGGGTCCCGAAAAAGCACCTGAAAAACCGACAGTAACCGTTAAAAAAGTTTGAAAACGCAACGGTAAACAATAAAAAAAGAGATTCAAATGAATCTCTTTTTTGTTGTGTCGCTTTTTACAGCAAATTATTCTTCATTCAATGTAATACGTTTGAATGCGGTAGGCGTAGCTTTATTAGCTTTAGTATATTCGCCAACAGTTAGTTTCGCGTCTTTGATAAACGCCTGTTCCATCAACGTAACTTCTTGATAGAATTTGTTCAAGCGACCTTGTGCAATTTTATCCAATATGTTTTCAGGCTTACCTTCCTCGCGCGCTTTTTCGCGACCGATTTCCAATTCTTTCTCAACAATGTTTGCCGGAACAGAAGCACGGTCTAATGCGATAGGGCTCATAGCTGCTATTTGCATAGCAATATCACGAGCAACTTGGTAATCCGCTCCGCTTTCGGCAAAAGCCACAATTGAAGCCAATTTATTTCCCGGGTGGATATATTCTACCGCCATTGCGTCTTTTACAAATTCGTAGAAACCCAATTCCATTTTTTCGCCCGTAACGCCACTGCGTTCTGTAATCAACTCTGCAACTGTGCGTCCGTCAATAATTTGCGCACTCAACTCATCAATGTTTGCAACTTGGCTTTCCATCGCTTTGTCTAAAATTTGTTGCGTAAGAGCCACAAAATCAGCATTTTTTGCTACAAAGTCCGTTTCACACTTAAGAGCTACGATTGCAGCGAAACCGTTTTTAGCAGCTGCTAAAACGCAACCTTCGGAAGCTTCTCTATCGCTGCGTTTAGCTGCGATGGCTTTACCGCGTTTGCGAATTTCTTCGATAGCTTTTTCCATATCGCCATTGGCATCTGTGAGGGCTTTTTTGCAATCCATCATGCCGGCGCCTGTCATTGAGCGGAGGTGTTGAATATCCGCCATTGTTACTGCCATAATAATTAAGTTTTTATTGGTTTATTAAATTTATACTTTTGAAAAAAGCGTCACGAAACACGCTGATTCCGTTGTGTCCGTAACGCTTCGTAACTTTATCGAACGACAAATTATTCTTTATCGTCTTCTTCTTGTTCTGCTTTTTCCTCTTCAACAGAATCCGTTTCGTCTTCTGTTTTTACTTTTTTGGCGATACGACTTCTTTTTTCTTTTACTCTTACCTCTACTTCGCCTTCTTCGTTATCGGTTTTTTCAATTTTGCGCTCTTGAAGTCCTTCTTGAATGGCTTCTATCATTGCGTTTAAGATAATTTCTATAGACTTTGTAGCGTCGTCATTTGCCGGAATAACAAAATCAATGTTATTGGGATTAGAGTTGGTATCGACAATTCCAAAAACAGGAATTCCCAAACGTACAGCCTCTGCCACAGCGATATGCTCTTTCATTACATCGACAACAAACAGCGCAGCCGGAAGACGATTTAAGTCGGCAATACTGCCCAAGTTCTTCTCCAACTTTGCACGTTGACGTGTAATTTGCAGTTTTTCGCGTTTCGACAGGTTATCGAACGTACCGTCAGTTGACATTTTATCAATCAAAGTCATTTTTTTGACAGCCTTACGAATAGTCGGGAAGTTGGTCAGCATACCGCCCGCCCAACGTTCTGTAATATAAGGCATTCCAACCGAACTGGCTTTTTCGGCAACAATTTGTTTTGCCTGTTTTTTCGTAGCTACAAATAAAATGCGTCTGCCGGATTTTGCTATTTGTTTTATAGCAGCTGCAGCTTCGTCAATTTTTGCTACCGTTTTATTTAAGTCGATAATATGAATACCATTGCGCTCCATGAAAATATAGGGAGCCATCGCCGGATTCCATTTGCGTTTCAAGTGTCCAAAATGGGCACCCGCATCTAATAAGTCTTGAAAATTTGTTCTTGACATGTTTGTTTGTTTTTTTTGTTGTTTACTTTCTTTTTACTTTTTGTTTAAGCAATCATTGAGTAATTGCCTGAGGCAAGTCTGAATGATTTAGATACTAAACATTTTTTAGGGCAATTTACGCTGTTTATCTCGCAAATATTCTTAACGTTTGGAGAATTGAAAGCGTTTGCGTGCTTTGGGACGACCCGGTTTTTTACGCTCAACTTCACGAGCATCACGTGTCATAAATCCGGCAGCTTTCAGTGCTTTTTTGTCATCGGGATTGATTTTCACCAATGCACGGGCAATAGCCAAACGCAAAGCTTCCGCTTGTCCTTTGTAACCGCCTCCGTCAAGATTAACTCTGATATCATACGTTTCGGCAACGCCAAGCGTGTTGAGCGGTTGTTTCACGATATACTGGAGCATGGTCGATGGAAAATAGTTATCCAAAGGACGTTTATTGATAGTGATTTGTCCTTTACCTGCGCAAACGAATACACGAGCAATAGCCGCTTTTCTTCTTCCTATAGCATTTGTTACTTCCATATTCGATTATTTAAAGTAGGTTTAAATCAATTAATTTTGGTTGTTGAGCTTCATGAGGATGTTCGGCACCCGCATAAACATACAAGTTTTTGATGATAGCCGAGCCGAGAATATTTTTCGGTAACATACCTTTTACTGCTTTCTCAACAAATCTTTCGGGACTTTTAGCCATCAATTGAGCCGGTGTGTAGGCGCGTTGTCCGCCCGGATATAAGGAATAAGTGTGATGTATACGATTTTCCCATTTGTTACCGGTCAATTTTACTTTTGCCGCATTAATGATGATAACGTTATCACCACAATCAACATGAGGGGTAAAATTAGGTTTGTATTTGCCTCTCAAAATTTTAGCGACTCTCGACGCCATACGCCCCAACACCATGTCGGTTGCATCCACCAGCACCCATTCTTTTTGAACGGTGGCTTTATTGGCGGAAATAGTTTTAAAACTTAATGTATCCACAATAGTTTAAATGTTTTACAATTTTACAATTATTCATTTATAAAAAGCCTTTATTCCGAGCGGGCTAATTCACACAGAATAAAGATAACTAACTATAAATGAATTGTCTATATTCTTGGATAATATTTCGGACTGCAAAGGTACAACTTTCTACGAGATTGGCAAAACATTTTTAAAACTATTTTTTACAAAAAAAGCGGCTTTTCAGAAAAAAAAGTCCGCTTAAGATAAAAAAATATTGAAAAAGCTATTCGCCCGTAAGAATCAACGTTTTGTTAATAGCTCCTCCAAACGTCAGCGTGGCACCGCCCACCCCCGTACGAGTAATGATTAGTTGAACACCGTTGGTACCCTCCGTTTTTGTGACGGTAGATTTGTTAATGGCAAAACCACCTGTAACATCGCTCAATGTCAGTGTAATATCACCGATTAAATTTTCCACCTGCAAATGAAGTATTTTACTGTTTACACCCGAAGGCAACACCAGCGTTTCCCCCACCGGAACACCAATAACAATTTTAGGCAAAGTGTCGGGAGTGCCACCTGCTACGCACGTACCATTCAAAGCAATAGTAGCAGTTGCGACACCATCGGTAATCGACAAAGTAGTCGTATGCTCTCCAACAGCCGTAGGCGTATAAGTAACGGTTACCGTAGTAGATGACAACGATCCGTCAGTTGGAATGAATGTAATATTATCGACTGTAAACGGCGCAACTGCACCGGACAAAGTTACATTGCCCACAAGATTTTCGCCGGAAATTGTAAACGTTTGCGTTACCGAAACATTTGGCGTACTCTCAAACGACAAAGAATCAGGCGAAACGGTAATGTACGGTTGCTGACAAGGACAACCTTGTCCTGAAAAAGTTGCGTCGTAAGCAGAAGCCAATTTTGAAAAATCGACATTTTTGCCAATGCTGTCTCCCCATATATATTCTGCGAGACAAGGATAATCAATAAATGGATTGCGATTGCCCTGATGTTGATAAATAGCATCATTGCGAATGCGTTCTTTTAAAGAAACGGGGTCGTTACGATGCCAACTCATAAGTAAATCAATAGAATATAGAGTAAAATCGCAAACATTATTACTATATGCAAACATTACCTGTGCCTCTGTTGATATTGCCATGTTTTTATCACGATAACGAGTTGCCATATAAAAATAGCTTCGTGCAATATCTCCTTTGTAACCGGCATCACCCGGGTCAAAAACGGTTGTTGCAACTCCATCACTTGTATATCCAGCCGAACCGCCTTTTCCATAACCGACATCACAATTTTTAGGTTTTTCCGGCAAATTGCCGTAAGGAAGATTGCTGCGAGCAGAATTCATACGAATATCGGTTTGCGGCTTTGCGTAGTGGCGGATTTTTAGGACAAAAGTTCAATCGAAGAACTGCACTTAAAACTACCACAAAACTGTCATACGAAGCACTGCACCCGCCATTACGCAAAACCGCTGTTGTGTGCTGCCCTTCAGTTTTATTTGTCTGTATGTCAGTAATTTAGTGTCGGTTTTTGTCGTGCGTTGGCTTGGTGGCTCTTTTGCAAAACTTGGCTTGCGGGTTGGCTTGAGCGGTTTTGCAAATATGCCACCAATAGCGTTGGCTTACTCTTCTTTTTTGTCTCCGTTTTTTACTAAGTCTTCTGCTAACATTTTTGCTTGAGTGATTACAGTGTCAACCGCTTTTTCTTGTAAGTCTGGCGGATAACCGTGTAGTCTTAATATTCTTCTAATGTTTCGTCTTAATGCTGATTGTACGCTTTCCTTAATTGTCCAATCTATGGTCGTGCTGTTGCGGACGGTTTTTAAAAGTTCTTGGGCTATGTGTTTTAGAATGTCGTCACCCAATACGGCTACTGCACTGTTGTTTACTTCCAATGCGGTGTAAAAAGCATATTCTCTGTAATCCAATCCCAATTTGTCGCCACGTTGGTCAGCTTCTTTCATTTGTTGAGCAAAAGGAATAAGCACTTTCTCCAAAAACTCTACTGTGTCAATCATTCCGTTGTGATAGCGTTTAATGGCATCTTCCAACATTTCGGAAAATTTCTTGCTCTCTACTAAGTTGATTTTTGTCCGCTTCTTGATTTCGTCTTTGAGTAGTTTTTTCAATAACTCAACGGCTAAATTCTTTTGTGGCAAGTCTTTCAGTTCTTGCAAAAAGCGTTCGTCAAGAATTTCAATGTTTGGCTTTTTAAGTCCAGCTGCATCAAATATGTCAATTACATTGTCGGCTGTGATGGCTTCTGAAATGATTTGCTTGATGGCGGTTTCCATTTCTTCGTCTGTTTTACCGCCTTCGTTTCGGTCGGATATTTTTACCAACCTTGATTTGATGGCTTGAAACAACGCCACATCATCACGAATTGCCATTGCCCGCTCGTGGGGAACAGAAATCGCAAAGGCTTTCAATAGGTTTTTGGTGTTTTCGGTAAAACTCTGCTCTCCGTTTTCCTGACTGAAAATGTAATCCACGATAACGGGAATGAATTTCAGTTTTTCTTCGGGTGTAAGCGTGAAGAATTTACGCCAATCAAAATGCCTTAATTGATAGTCTATTGCTTCGTGCAGTTCTAACATTTTGGCAACTGCCAATTCCTGGTCGAGTGTCGGTTTGCCTTCGCCACCGCTTGCGGTGTAATCGGCTAATGCAGTTTTCAGTTCTTGTGCAATGCCCAAATAATCGACTATCAAACCGCCTTCTTTGCCTTCGGTAAATACTCGGTTTACCCGTGCAATGGCTTGCATCAAGTTGTGTCCACGCATTGGCTTGTCCACATAAAGCGTATGCAAACAAGGGGCATCAAATCCTGTAAGCCACATATCCCGAACAATCACCAATTTCAAAGAGTCGCTTGGATTTTTCAAACGATCACCAATAGCTTTTCTTCTCGGTTTGTTGCGAATGTGGGCTTGCATATTCAAGGCATCACTACTGCTGCCTGTCATAATTACTTTTATTGTGCCTTTGTCGTCATCATCTGAATGCCACAAAGGACGGATTTTGATGATGGCTTCATAGAGTTCCACACAAATTCTGCGGCTCATACACACTATCATTGCTTTGCCTTCCAATACTGCGTTGCGTTGCTCGAAGTGATAGACCAAATCTTCTGCAATTTTTTGAAGTCGGTTGGGGTTGCCTACAATGGCTTCCAACCGTGTCCATTTTGCTCGCATTTGTTGGCGGTTGCTCAGTTCTTCCCCTTCGGTGAGCTCTTCAAACTGCTCGTCTAGGCTTACTTTTTCGTCTTCGTTAAAATGGACTTTTGCCAAACGGCTTTCATAGAAAATCGGAACGGTGGCTTTATCGTTTACGGCTTGCTGAATGTCGTAAATGTCCACATAGTTACCGAAAACGGCTTGGGTGTTTTTGTCGGTGGTTTCAATGGGTGTGCCTGTGAAGCCGATAAACGTGGCATTAGGCAAAGCATCACGCAAATGTTTGGCAAAGCCATCAATAAAATCGTATTGGCTTCTGTGGGCTTCATCTGCAATGACTACAATGTTTTTTCGTTCGCTTAGAGCCTGTATGTCTGCACCGATATATTCTACACTTGGTTCGTTTACTACATTTTCATTTTCGGGCTGCACAATGTCGGTGGGCATTGGCATAAACTTCTGAATGGTGGTAAACACAATGCCCCCTGATGCCACTTTGAGCAATTGGCGTAATTCCTTGCGGCTTTCTGCTTTTTGGGGTTCTTGCCTTAAAAGTTGCTGGCAATTGGTAAAAGTTTCGTGCAATTGTTCGTCCAAGTCGTTTCTATCGGTCAGGATGACCAAAGTGGGATTTTCCATTCTCGGCTCAATGATGAGCTTGCCTGAAAAGAATACCATACTCAAACTTTTGCCGCTTCCTTGTGTGTGCCAAATCACACCGCCACGCCTGTCGCCATTGCTTCCGCTGGCGGTTACAGTGCTTTCTAAGGCTTTGTTTACGGCATAATATTGATGATATGCAGCTACTTTTTTCAGTGTTTTGCTGTCGCTTTTTTCAAATACGATAAACTGACGGATTAAGTCCAACAGCGTGTGTTTGTTCAACATTCCGTGAAACATCACTTCCATTTGGGGTTGCAAATGGTCGGCTGTGGTTTGTCCGTCTTTGGTTTTCCAAGTCATAAACCTGCCGTAATCGCTGGTAATGGTGCCACAACGAGCATCCCAACCATCACTGATAACGAGCAAACTATTGTAAGTGAAAAGAGAAGGAATGGCTTGTTTGTAGGTTTGCAGTTGGTTGAATGCCGATTTCAGGTTGGCGTTTTCGTCCACAGCATTTTTGAGTTCTATCACTACCAAAGGCAAGCCGTTTACAAACAGGATAATATCGGGGCGTTTGTTTTGATTTCCTTCTACTACTGTAAACTGGTTGATGGCTACAAACTCGTTGTTCTCGGGGTTTTCAAAATCAACGATATAAATTTTCTCGCCACGAATCCCGTTTTCGGTTCTCATTTCCACATCTACGCCATCTGTCAGGTAGCGGTGAAATGTTTCATTGTTGATTATGGCATTGGGGCTTTCGGTACGTAATACTTTTTTCAGGGCATCTTCTTTGGCATCTTGCGAAATGTTGGGATTGAGTTTGTCAATGGCATCACGCAAACGAGTAACCAACACCACTTCATTGTACTGCCTTTCGGGGTGCTCACCATCAGGGGAAATGACTGTTCCCAACTGATAGGTATAGCCCAAACCTTGCAGGTAGCTAAGGGCAATTTCTTCTATTTCGTTTTCGGTGATGCTATTTCTCATACTATTTTTAATTGTCCGCTCATTAACTTGGGTAGAAGTGTGTCACGGGTTTGGGTTAATGATTTTATGTTGTATTCGTTTTCTAATATTTTTTCCATTATCGGACTTACAATCACATCAAATTCTTTCAGGATGTCTTCACCCGGCATAAATGCTCCAATATTTGAAAATTGTGAAGTATTCATATTCAAGGTTGCAGTACCACCGCTTGCAGTAGCTAAAAAAGTGTCCTTCATTGATGTGGTAAGAAAATAGAGAAAGTATCTTGAGTCTTTATTTTTTGGAACAATTGAGTTTATCTGTTGATTAGTTTGACAAGGTTCTGGATTAATACAAACCAATCCTACTGTTGCAATAGAACTAACGCAAATTGAGAAAGGTGGTATTGTTTTATTTGATTGTGAATTCAATCCTTCTTCAGTTAAGCTGTCGGTAGTTTCAATGATAAAAACCGAATTATGCATATCAGGTATTTTAATGAACATATACTCGCCACCGAAGTATTCTTTAACAGCTTTTGATGGAGTTTTGCCGCAAACGATTTTGCCAAAATCTTTTATCAAACATCTATTCCATCCCTTCGGCAGTCCATCCACCAACTCGCCATCAAAACCGGGGAAGTTGAAATTGACAAACCACTCTTTGAAAATGGCTTGTGCCATAGCTTCCAAAGTTTGGTTCATTTGCAGGTTGAGTTCTATTTTGTCGTCAAGGGAAGAAAGGATTTGGGCTATTTGGCGTTGGGTGGCTTTATTTTCAGGGATTGAAACTTCGATATTATCGAATGTTTGTTTTGTAATTGTATCAAAAACAGCACCGTGAGTGTTTTTCTTAATCTTACCTATGCTGTATTTGAGCAAATAATAGAGAAAATTGTTTTCTGTCTTATCATTCGCATAAATACCATAACAAGACTGATTAAATGCCATATCTCTACCTAGAACAGCCAATTCACCAACTGTACCACGGGCAGAAATAATGATTTGCCCTTCCTTTAATATTTTTGTGCTGCTTTCATTTAGTCCTTTTTCGGTAATTGATTTTTCGGTTTGGTAAACCTTTTTTATGCTTTTACCAAAATCAACAACAGATAGCCACGGAATTTCTCCATTCCAATATTCTGGAACAGTAGTTTTGGGTGTTCCACCACCGACCAAATTAATTAAATCTGACAACCTATATGTTTTCCACTCGCTCATTCTAAATCACCATTTTTGTAATACACCAATTCGCATTCTTCTAAAGTCCGCCCAAGCCGAATGAATAAGCCCAAGCCATAGTGATAGTCGTTCTGTTCTTGATGTGTAAAGCCACGAAGTTTTTCATCATCCCTGCCATTTCCGCTCCAATAGCCTTTGAACTCAATCACCACAATGTTTTTATCATTGAATCCCCTATGATGCAAAATGATGTCAGGCAAAATCCCTTGTGGGGCCTCAAAGCCTTCCATATTTTTCGTGTTATGCAGATTGCGGTTATACTCCGCATCAATTGTTAAGTCGGCATCATCCCCAAAAGATGTAAGTTCAATGATTTCAGAAAAGTAAAGACCAAACCTGAAAGAAATTGACCTTTCGTGTGCTCGTCTTTCAATCAGAGAAAAGTCCTGACTGTAAACTCGTTCTAATGCAGATGCGATAGCTCCTTTTATTTCGGCTGTTTGGTTATTGGTTAGTATCATATTGCTTGCGTTGTTTTAAATTGCTGAGCGAATAGCTCAGACAGAAAAAAGTAGGATGTTAAATCCTTGGGCTTCTCTGTTTTAGGCTTGGATATAAATCGAATCCTGTCTTCTCCAACCGAAATTAGTCCGATATTGTGCTCTTTAAGCAAGTCTAAATCCACTCGGTGGATGTTTTTTTCAGGATAGGCTAAATAGGATTGATGGGAAAAAAACTTGTACCGCAAGGCTTGATAAAATCCCGATTTCCAATCATTTAGTTTAGCTTCAACTGATAATAAATTTCGGGTGTGAGCCTTGTACTTTCTATTCCTTTTTATCACTTCACCATCATATTTAATAAAATCATTCACTTCAAGTTGAATAAGCAACTTCTTAAGCTTGTTTTTGTCTAGGTTGCTTTTCTGTAATTGCTTTGTTGTTATATGCTTATTCTGTTGAAACAGGTTGACAAAAAGAGACATTAACGCATAGTCATTTAAAAATAAATCTTCATCATTCATTTCCGTTGTAAAGACCAAATCTGCAACACCATTTCCTGTGCTGAATTCAGTGGCAATGTATTCTGTTTTGAAAACCTTGGAAAGGTTGTCAATCAATACTGGTATCATTTCACTTTCGTATCTAAACATAGTACTATCTTATATTTTCAAAAACTTCTTTCCAAACTAAAAGGTGTTTGTAGTCATCACGCTTATAAACGGCTGTCAAGCGTTGATAATTTCTTATTGCTGCATCAATTCTATTTAAAAAATATTCTCGCTTGTCCGTAGTGTTTTTAATTGTCTCTACTTCTTGGGTTACCGAATGAATGTAATGCAGTTTATTGTTCTGTGCTTGTATTACATCTTCTGCTGCTTTACCACGGCAGTATAAACACTGACAAGCACCCAAAACACTTGAAATTTGATTTAATCTGGTCGGTCTTTTCTTTTCAATGGAAACGGAACCTAACAACTCAGGGAAATAATACCTTTCGTAAAGATTAAATCCTTGAGTTCTATCTTTGTGTAATTCTTCGCTAAAACTTTCAAACCTTGCTGCACCTGCGGAAAAACCTGCCAAACCTAATGAAATAAGCCCCAATCCCAAGCTATTCAAACGTCCTGCAATTACTGGTCTCCCTGTAAATCTTTGAAGTTTCAATAGTGCATCAATGTAATGATAAAGAGTAACTGGTGTAGTGTTCTTATCAATACCATCTGCATACACAATATATCCATCACATTCGTGGGCAGAATAATAGTTTAGAAGGTCATTTTTGTATTGGTTGTCGGTTAGGCTACCGCTATTTATACATATACCTGCATAAAGTTTTTTGTCAGCATACTCAGGTATTGAATTTTTATAATCAATGGCTTCTTTGAGTAACTTAATGTCCAAATCAAACCATTGTTCTACTGGATTTTGCTTGTATGTAGGTAACACATTCGTGTTATGCGTATAATGATAAGGAGAAACAAAAATGTCAGCACCTAATTTAGCTTCTTCATCAATTACAAGTTTTACGTATTCCTGCTGTTTTCTGTATGAATTGAGATAGGCAGGTGTAATCACTTCAAAATTTTCCGGACAGTATGGAAGTTTTTTCAGCCCCACTGTGTCCGTATATGTGTCGTAAGCGAAACGAACAGTTTCAGGGTCAATTATGGTGCAAAATTCAGTGCCCTGAATACGCTGTAAAAGCTTTTTCTGTTGAAATTGGTGGATTGCAGGAAAATCCACATTCAATTTATCATTGTGGTCTTGGAAATATATGTCTAAAGCGGAACCTTCATTCCATAGACGCAACACAAATCTCGGACTCAAATCATATTCACGCTTTGGAATTGCTTCATCTGATTCAAAGACAGAAATCAATTCGTCTATATTCAAATAACGTTGATAGGGATTCTTCTCAAGAAGTTTAAAAATTATGTTTTCATATTTGTTTTTGATATCAGCAAAGTATTTTCTTGGGGGTATAGGGTTTTCGTTCTTTATCTTATCAATTAACTCGGGAAGATTGTTAAATTCATAAGGAACTTTTGAAGTTAACATTTCATATAGAATTACTCCTAAGGTGTATAAATCGCTTCTCTTGTCAATATTTTTACTGTCTGTTATTTGTTCAGGTGATGAGTAAAGCGGAGAGCCTAAAAAATTACCTGTACTTGTCAGGGTTGTATAGTCAATTACTTTAGAAATTCCGTAATCTAGAATTTTAACTTTATCTCCATTCACAATTATATTTTCAGGCTTCAAATCCCTGTGAATAATTCCTTTGCCATCATCATTGCCCCTGATTTGGTGTAATGCTTTGATACCTTGTAGTATATTTTTAAAAATGGAAATGATTTGTCCTTCGCTTTGAAGGGCATTCCTTTTAATTAGCTTCTGTAGTGTCTCTCCTTCGGCAAATTCCATTACCAAAAAGTAAGATGGCACACTTAAATCACTGCCTTTGAAATCATCCACATATTTTATCAAGTAAGGATGATTAACGGTTTTCATTATATCAATTTCTCGCTGAATACGGTTGTTTTGCCCGCTTTGCTTGTATTCTTGAAGTATGTAATCTTCTCGGAAAACCTTAATCGCATATAGGCTGCCATCTTTTGTAGCCTTATATACTGAACCAAATCCACCTGCACCAATAAATTCGGTGAAGGTATATCCATTCAGTGTTTGATTTATTAGAGCCATATTTTCAAATTAAAAATCCAATTTTCTCTAAGTTAACTTTTATCGCTTCGTCCAATTCATTCGCTTTCTGCATTTGTTTTGAAAGGGTAGAAGTGAGCATTTGCATTTTCTCGTCAAATGCTTGTCCATCTTCTTCCACTTCCTTAAAGTCAATATATCGCCCCGGGGTCAGGATATAGTTGTTTTTGCGGATGTGCTGAATGTTGGCAGACTTACAAAAACCTGCAATGTCTTTGTATTCGGCAAATTGCTCTTTGCTTCGCCACTTGTGGTAAGTATCGGCAATGTTGACAATGTCGTTGTCTGTTAGTTCACGCTGTTTGCGGCTTATCATTGTGCCAAATTCCCGTGCATCAATAAAAAGCACTTCATTGGTTCGGTTTCTGAATTTGGTGGTTTCGGTTTTGTTGCGAGCCAAAAACCACAAGCAAGCGGGAATTTGCGTGTTGTAAAACAACTGCGAAGGCAAAGAAACCATACAATCCACCAAGTCGGCTTCAATCATTGCTTTTCTGATTTCGCCTTCGGTGGCTATTTCAGAACTCATACTGCCGTTTGCCAAAACAATGCCTGCCGTTCCGTAAGGGGCAAGTTTACTCACAAAGTGTTGCAGCCAAGCGTAGTTGGCGTTTCCTGTTGGCGGTATGCCGTATTTCCATTTGTGGGTTTCGGCTTTGTTGATATTGTAATCGCTCACGTTAAAAGGCGGATTGGCAATAACATAATCCACTTTCAATTCAGGGAATTTGTCGTTTATCAAGGTATCGCCCAATTCTATTTTGGCATCAATCCCACGGATTGCCAAATTCATTTTTGCCAATTTGTAAGTGGTCGGGTTGCTCTCTTGTCCGAAAATGGAAATTTTTCCTTTGCGGTGTTCGTGCATTTCAATAAAGCGTTCGCTTTGCACAAACA
>Ga0255343_1001808_pt1 | contig 27080 bp, 47 predicted proteins | sample wastewater_treat_4_FD_192413 | JGI IMG/M metagenome (GOLD analysis project Ga0255343, IMG submission 192413) | Wastewater microbial communities from Lulu Island WWTP, Vancouver, Canada - plant16 | ecosystem: Engineered > WWTP > Wastewater > Unclassified | place: Canada: Vancouver, British... | reverse complement strand
TTTGTTTCATAGAAACTGTAAATCGAGGTTTAGCACCGATTTCTAAAGTTTATTGTACTGAATTGGAAGTTCTACATGAATCCTCTCTATTGTCAAGCACTAAGTGCTGGATCTATAGAGCAGGCTGTTGTCAATCAGCCAATAGTATCAACTTCAAACAAAGTTATAGTTAGATACAAGCCATAGAGCTCGTCTCTATGGTAATTGACTTAAAATTCAAAAATGATTAATTGAACAATAATTAAAAAACACAAAACAAACAACTCACTAAAGGAATCACGAATGCTAACAAAACAGCAAAGTAAAAGAGTAAGACGTTGTCTACTTTGTGGAAATCCATTATCGATGTACAATTCTAACAATGTATGTTTCCATCACCAGCACTCAGATTGTTCCGAATTTTCTGATTTCTTTGATAAAATAAGTGAAAGACAATCATTTCAGCCATTGCCAGTTCATACTGAAGAACCAAAAGAACCTTTGTTCGAAGATCCAGAAGAAATTCCATGGTTTAGACTTTATCAAATGATGGGACCAATCCGTTTTCGAGAAACTGCAATTTGTTAATAGGAGAAACAATTGAAGAAACCGATCATGGTAATTATTGATCCAGATGATCATCTTTTAAGACTATCATGTGGATCATGTGGAGATACTATCGATATTCATTTTGAAATTACAGAAGAAAAAGAAATTATAGCATCTTTTAGCACAGCATTTGATGTTCACAATGATAAAGAAGAGATTAAAGAGAATCTCTTAACCCCAGTTCACTTATTGCTTTAAAGGAGTTTAAACATGGGAGATAGAATCATTCCTCAGATTGGAGATTATACCAAAATCGAAGTTGTTTCCTTTGTAGCAATGAAACTAAAATCAAATCTTAATTGGGCTAAACGAGGATGTGTTGCTATTTACGAACAACAAACTCCACGTGAACAAAAGACTCATATATCCAGGGGCAGAAATCAATGTGGATTCTGTAGAAATGATGCTCCTTTGTTAACTAGTTTGGCCGGAAAAATCAAACAGAATCGACTACCGATCGAAGACCATGAGGTATTATTAAAAAAAATGCCACGCTACGCCAGACAACTCATTTGTCTATCATATGAAAAAGATGAAGGTAAAAATCTATTAAAACATCTGGATATGTATTACAAAGATCAAAAGACGAAGATTCCTTTTTAGAACAAAATTTAAATACTTTCATTCTTAAAAAGGAATATGTATGGCCCTAAAAAGTCCTCGAACTATTACTGTAGACGGAATCCAATATCATTGGAAAACATCCACTAATGGTTGTTTGCACTTGGTTATCATAGAACCAACTAAACAACTACAAAAAATAGTAGTCAATTTTAGTAATGATCAACACATCATTACTCCTAAAGTAGTTCGAGGATTTATCAAAACTGCAATAGAAAAGGGTTGGACAGAAGGAAAAGAATTTAGAATCACTGAAACTTGGAATGTAGCAGATTAATTTCAAAAGGTAATTATCGATGAATGCATATCAAATTATTTGCGAGTCTTTAAAAATTGGTCATATTCCAGAAAATTGGAACATTTACAAAGTTGGTCCTAAAACTGCTGAAAAATATCAACATAAACAAAAATATGATTGGATCATGTATGCTGGCGGTAATGATTGGGAACCGAATTTTAAATATATAACAGTGTATGTTCAGAAAAAAATTACACTATCATCAGGAAGCAGTTCTAAGATTTGGATCAAAGTTAAATATCCTCAAGAGCTATTATCTTCAAATGGAGAAGAGGATCCTAAAAAATCTGATAAGCAAACTGAATTTGGAAAAAAAGTTGCTGATCTCTGGATTAAAACTGCTAAAGAAATCAGACAATCACAAATCGAAGAATATAAAAAATGGAAAAATAATTCTAATAAAATAGCTCTTCCTGAATATAGAGGTGAATGGTTTGATGCTTTCGCATTGGCATTGAAAGATCCAGAACTTGCTCCATTAATTGATGAAAAAGGTATCGATTCGACAGATTGGGTATCCAGCAAATCTGATCAAGAAAATTATGGATATATTGAAAAATCTGTTACTAAGCGAACAATAGAAAATTAAGGATTTATATTATGATTAAAATTGATGATGTTAGAAAATTTCCCATAATGGTAAAAAACATTATGGTTCCGCATAATGAAGAACAGAAGTATAATATTATCTTCATGTCGGAAAATAGCACTTTCATGGAAGCATATCGGTATTTGAAAATTCGTCCATTTTTTGTGAAACGAATCACTGCTGTGCCAAATAGAGTTCCGAGATTGATTGCTACATTAGGAACATTAGCGGAATATAAAACTCTAGGGTTAATTCCGATAATGGATGTTAAACAGCATAATGCTTTCATCGACACTACTCCATTTTTTAATCTAATCTCAGCAACTTATGGACCACTATCATATAAACAACCCGTTGTAGCTACTAGAGTCATCAACTATTTCAATGATTGTAGATCAGTTGGGGAAAATAGAAAAAACATATTGATATATCATATCAATTTAAATTCTAAAGTTCCTAAAGATATATATTTAATGAAAGCATTTGTCTTAATCCGAATTGCTAGATTAGGAGAAGGGGCGTTTCCATTTGATAATGTTATTTTAGCAATTCAAGATGGTGAGACCGTCAAATATACATGTATATATTCAAAATCTATTCAGTTCGCCGCTGGTAAAATTATGTTCATATTTAAATACTTAATTGGACAAGAAGATATATTAGAAGTTCAGCCTGAACCGAAAGAAATTGCTCCAAGTAAAATACCAGATGGATATCAAATTACAAGTGATGTTTTAAAAGCGAATGAAGAGTAAATATCAAATTTTATGCGAGTCTTTAAAGAAATCAGCCACTGAATATACAATTAGAAAGTTTTAAAGCAGAAATCGCGAAAGATATGACTAGAAAAGTTTGGCTTTCATTTCTAGAAATGAGAAAAAATCTTTAGAAGTCGAACTTAAAACTATTAAAACTATGATAGAAAATCAAACTCTAGATGAATATCAATCGAAAAAAGAAAAATCAAATCCGTATGATTTTAAAACATTTTTAACCCAAGCTGAAAATTATCTTACTAAAAACAAAGAATTCGATCAAGATATTCTTTCTAAAAATACTAAAGAAGATTTAATAGACATGATTGAATTTGGAATATGGTGGAGTAGACAGCCCGAAGCAGAAATTCCAGATGATCACATAAGAAAACAAATCCAAATATCTTCGTATAGAGCATGGAAAGAACACTCAGAAAAAACTCAAAAAGAGTTCAGAGAGAAGTGGCTTGATGATGAAAACGAAAATGTTTGAAAAATGGTGGATGGATCAACCGGAGTCGAAAGAATATAATGTAGAAAAACAAAAAGCCTTAAAAGAAGCATATCAACAAGGTTGGCTAGATGGACAAACTCTGCTTGTTAGCAAAGTTACCCATCTACTATTAAACAATAACAAAAATGACAACTCGTTAAAAGCATTTAAACATAACCACAATCAGTTTCAATTACATAACTCCCCAAGTATTTTATCTAGCCCACAACCGCAATAAGTATACTTTTAAGGAGAATAATAATGGGAATGTTCGAGAAATGGTGGAAAGCCCACTCCAAAATTCAAACTTTAGATGAAGACTCCAAACAACAATTGAAAACTATATTCGAAGAATGCTGGGAAGATAGCGCACAATTAGCAAGAGAAGAACTGATTCACGAAATTTCAGAAGAGATGTAACACCTGCGGAGGAATTTATGTCAACAAATGAAAAATGTTTCTGGCTATTAATTGATAACAACAAAAAATATGATATTAGATACAACATCAAACTAAATGGATTATCAGAACCAGATAAAGAATGTTTAATATTGGGTCCATTTACTAAAGATGATTTAATGGAAAAAATAACAAATTCCTCTTTAATTTATGAAAATAAAGAATACAAATACTGGGTTTTAAAAAAAGATAATCGATTTGAAATTTTTAAAGGAACTGAATACTTAGCGCGCTCAGAAGCTATGATGTATAGCATTGAAAACAAAGTCGCAGCAAATGTTCAATGCGGTCCATTTAATGATGAACAAGAGACTAAAGAAACTATTAATGTTTTAAGATATTGTAATGGAGAAACCCATATTCCAGTATATTGGGTGCTAAGAGAAAATTGTTCTGATTATTACGAGATATTTTTTGGCAATAAAGAACAACTTGACATTAAAACTCATAATAGAACACAAAAAACGGTTTGTTCTATTGAATGTACATATAAGGGAGCTTTGAAGAGATTTAATGAATTAACTCAAGGAAATCAAATAGAACATGCAGAAATTCGTCATTATTGGGTAACTAAATCGATTAAAATGGTTCGTGGAATAAGAATAAAAGATTTAAGAAAATCCATTCGCGAAACAAATTTATCTGGGAATGGTGAATGTGTTGAATTAATTTCTGGACCATTTCAGTATAATGAAGCAATAGATGTAATTAAACAATTGAAAGGACTGTAAAAATTATGAAATCTCCTGATGCTTGGTTAGTTACTAATACGTGTGGTCGACTCATTATTTTAACTAACGATGAATATTCAAAATCAACAGACGATGAAAAATCAACATTTGTTACTTGTCAACAAATTAATAGGCAAACTCTTTTAGATCAATTAACTACATTCAAAAATGAAAAAGATGTAAAATTCTGGATTTTAGAACATTTCAACGGTCTTAAATCTAAAATGGTTACACTAGAGCCAAAACCCAAGACCATTGAAGAAACAAAATTAATCTATTTAGTCTATGATACCAACAATGAACTAAAAATTATCTACACTGATAATGCATCAATTAATAATATTGAAAACGTCGGATATAAAATTATATCCGGTCCTCTCAATGAAGATAAAATTTTACAACATTTCGAAAATCTCAAATCTGAAAATTCGGAATCAAAAAATATTTGGATAGTGACTAATGAAAATGATCAACTTGAAATACTCTATGCTGACCAACTTCAAGATATTAATGAAGAATGGAAAGATAGAATTGTAACCGGACCTCTAACTCAACAACAGCTCAAATATAGAATATTGGAACCGGATCTCATTGCTGAAGGAATTGCTAAATCCAAAAAAGAAAATGGACAATATTGGATTGTCGATATAGTAGGCAGTCATTTTAAATTAGTTAAAGGTAACAGATTTAAAGTCACCACTGAATGTAACGACTTCATGAAAAAGAATGTAGGTATTGCTAAAATCCATCTGGGACCTTATGACGATAAAAATGAGGCTTTAGAAGATTTAGATGTTGTGAACTATAGCTTCTACGATAAAACCATTCCAGTTCATTGGATACTTACATACGATGATGAAACGTTTGAAATTTTCTATGGAGATGAAGATGCTCTAAAGATTAAACTTGCAGATGAAACATGTATAGCACATGGTCCATTTCTTCATAAAAATCGAATTGAATATACAAAAGATAATATCTATGGAAAGTATAAGTTAAGAAAGCCTAATTATGAAAATGGAAACCGATTTGTAAGTCAACTCATTGAATCAGTTTATCGGCCTTCTCTTGAAGAATTACAAGACAATTATTCGAAAATTAATATCGATTATCCAAACATTCAATATTCTGTTGTAGCTGGACCTTTTACTTCTGAACAATCAAGCAAATACATCAAAACCTTAAAAGACAATGATGAATTCTGATCGAATTATTCCTATTAATTATACATTTAGAAAAACTGATATCTCATCAAATAAATTTATTATTCAAGCATCATATATTGTTTCAGATTCAAGTCTTGAAGATTTACAGAAACAAGTTGATGAAGATAACAAAAAATACAAAGCAGTATATTATAGTATTATATCTGGACCACTAAACGATCAACAATCAAAAGAATTTATCAGAAACTTAAAGGAGAATAAATGACTATTGATCAACGAATTGAATCGATTAAAAAATCATTAGACGAATTAAAAACGAATTCTTTAAATCACAGTGATACTCTAGATCAAGAATTTGAAAAATCATGGAAATGGATGTATCCATCTGAGATTGATGATTTTAATTTCAAAAATCATTGTTATACGTGGTGGATGCTAGGTCGAATAAGTCTACTTAGAGAACATATTCAACACACATTAGTCATCAGCAAAAAGGAGAATTCTGATGAATCCAGCCAATGAATTCAAAAGTTTTAAATCCCAAGAAGAGACATTTAAAGAGAATCTAAATGAAACTGTTATGAATGAAATGATTAACAGAATTGAAAATGACTTTGATATCTATTGGCAAACTACTCCAGAACACGCTAGACTTACGAATCGTACAGATGAACTCATCATTAAAGAGTTCGCTAAACGATTTTGGCTTGAAGGTGGAATCTACCAATTACAAAAAGCTATCGCGGTGATAGGTACACATACTAAATCTGATGAAAATGATAAAAATATTACTTATAAGGCTAAGCTATGACTGATGATCTATTGTTAGAACTCACAGATAAACTCAAAGCTAAATTAGACAATGGAAAAATCCTTATAGATCCATCTCCAGCATGCTATGATCAAAAATTCATTGATATGTGTTTAGAAGACATTCGACTTAAGTGTATGTTAGTACAAATGGGTCGAGACTTTAATAGTTTAGAAAAACTAGCTGTTAATATACTTTTAAGATCTGTGAATTTATCATTAAACTGAAAGGAGAGAATTTAAAATGGATTTAAAAATATGGATTATCAATGACAATAATAAAATTATAAGCCATATGGCTCACACGTTTCAAGATATACCTTTAGAACTTAGAAATTCAATAGTTGCCGGTCCATTTACACAAGAAGAATACCTATCTAGACTGAAAGAACCTAACTTTAAAGCTAAGAAGTATTGGATCCTTTCAATAAATGATGACCTTATCCTAGAAGAGGGTGAAATTGAAGACCTTACTAAAAAATATAAGATTGCTGATCATGCTAAAGTTTTCGCTGGTCCATATTCCAATAAATTAGATACCCAAGATATGATCAATGTTCGAAAATTTAGACAAGGCTTTACCAATTTACCAGTCTATTGGATTCTATTATATGAACACGATAGCGCTATTTATGAAGTCTTTTTCGGCAATCAACAAGACCTAGATTTCAAAACCTGTAATTCTTATTCAAATCATATTGTAGTAGAAGGACCCTTCACCTTTAAAGACGCCCAACACTATATAAATAAGTATCTACCTTTAGATAATACCATAGCAAATTCAAAATATGACAAATTCATAATTAAATCAACTAAAATCATTCACCATCAAACCATAAATACCATTCAAGATTATCTCAACAATCTCAATTGTTCCAACAATCCAGAATTTTATGAACTCTCATCAGGACCCTATGAAGAAGAACTTTCCACTCACATAATCCAATCACTCAAAAAAGGAGAAGTTCCATGAACACTCATAATAAAGACTTTGATACAGTCATTCAAGATCTAGAAAAACAATTCAATGATTTTTGGCTTACTCTAGACGAATCCAAACTAGAAGACTCATTAATCAAAGATTATCTCAAACTCTTTGTAGAAAATGCTGGTTAAATGGCAGACGCAGTATTCATGAATCTTTAACATAAAAAGAACACACCAACAAGAAATGTAGATTCTTAATGATTTAGAAACAGAAATGAACTAGAAAACACCAAACATAAAAACGTCAAAATCAAAGCCAATAAATTCCAAAAAAGAGTAGATTTCAAAAGATAGATAAGTTCCACCTTAAAGAGTTAAAGTATCTCCTAGAAGATAAGAAAATACAATGAATCCCCGGAAAGAGGCGGATTTTCCAAAGATTAATAGTAAACAGTATAAGTAGATGGAAATATATCGAAATATAAGCAAATGATAGATGAAGATTAGTAACGGTTTAAAGCGAAAAAGGCTGGATAAGTTAAAAATAAAGATAAAAACTCGAGATTTGCTTATGTTTTGCTTGAGATTTGCTTATGTTTTGCTTTAGATGTGTTTAAGTTTTGCTTATGTTTTGCTTTAGATTTGCTTTAGATTTGCTTGAGATTTGCTTGAGATGTGTTTAAGTTGGAACTGAAGAGGGTTTTTTGCCGCCTGGCGATCTCGAAAGATCTGTGCGAAAAATTCTACTCCAACAGCGAAAATCCCTCTTTATCGATCGAAAATCAACCATTCTGAACAATAACCGATCATTTCTGAACTCCAGATCAGCTCCAACTAACACTCACTTCAGCTCTAAATCAATCCCAATCGAACACACTTCAGCTCTAAATCAATCCCAATCGAACACACTTCAGCTCTAAATCAATCCCAATCGAACACACTTCAGCTCCAGATCAGCTCCAACTAACACTCATTTCAGATCTAAATCAGCTCCAACTAACACTCATTTCAGATCTAAATCAGCTCCAACTAACACTCACTTCAGCTCTAAATCAATCCCAATCGAACACACTTCAGCTCCAGATCAATCCAACTTCAACCCCAAAACAATCAATCTATCTCCAAACATCATCTAACACTCGCTTTAGAACTGTTCTGAACACAACATTTCAGCGCGGAACAGTTCTAAATCATTACAATCATGATCCCCCTTATGGAAAATGACATAGATTTCTGAGGTGGACTTTTAAAGACTGTAAAGAGGACTTTTGAAAAAATTGAAAAATGAATCATGATCCCCCTAGGAGAAAAGTGTATGATTTCTAACAAAAGAAACAGATGAGGAGGAAAGTGGACTTTTAAGAATGATTGAGAGGGATGGAGATGAAAAATGAAAATCTTTTGTATTTGGAGTAATTTAAATTCTATTAAACCCCTATAGGAAAATGTATGATTTCTATCAAAAGATTTGTATTTTTAGTGGAAGTGGACTTTAGAGATTGATTAAGAGGGGTGATGGAATTTTGAAGTACAAAAGATACATGTTTTTGGATTTTTGATTAAAAAATTCTATTAAACCCTAGGGGAAAAGACATAGAATTGAAGTTGAGAGACTTTAAAGATTGATAAAGAGGGGTGATGAACAAAAGATACACGTTTTTATTTTGATAATGGCGTAAAGTGGAGTTTGGTATTTTGGAATTCATGATAAGCTTATAGAAGCCTATAAGGAAAGTACATTGATTTTGGATTTGGAGACTTTAACATTCTTTAAAGAGGGGTGATGAACAAAAGATACACGTTTTTATTTTCAGAAGCGAGGCAGTTGTTATCAATTTGACGTAAAGGATCGTTAAAGTGGAGTTTGGATTTGGAGACTTTAATACTCTTTAAAGAGGGGGGGTTGTTGAACAAAAGATACACGTTTTATTTCAGAAGCGAGGCAGTTGTTATCAATTTGACGTAAAGGATCGTTAAAGTGGAGTTTGGTATTTTTGAATTCTATTAAACCCCTATAGGAAAGGACATAGAAAAAAATGAATTCTTGGATTGTTGAGACGTTTAATGCTTATCATATATATCGTAATGAAGAGGGTTGTGATTTTGCTAAAGACTATACTGATGATGAATTGTTTAGTTTACAGGGTCCTTATAGTGAAGAAGAATTGAATTTGAGAATTGAAGTTTTGAGATCATTGAGGGATCCGAAAGAGTTTAAGGAAATGAATCAGGATCTTGAGAGATTTTGGATTGTGAAGATTGATGATGATTCAACTCGTTATGAATATTATCCTAATGCAACTAAATCTCAAGTTGATAAGTATTTGAAAACAACAGGGAAAATAGATAAAATAGACTTTATTAGTGGTTTTGATAATGTTGAAATTCCTAATAATATAATTAAATCTTTGGAAACATTATCTAGAGTTGATACTATTATATTGGATCAAGAGAAATCTAATTGGATAGTTAATAATAAAAATCTTTCTAAAAATTATCTGTTCGTTGATAAAACATGGTTGGAAGTATATAATCATATATGTAAGAAAGATGTAGAAGGAACTATTCAAGGTCCTTATACTTGGGATCAAATTAAAGAGAAATATATGGAAAATGATTATCCATGGTCTACTTGGGAGGTTTAGACGTTATGAATCAAAATCAATTTTGGATTGCAACTAATAATGATAAATGTTGTATCTTCTGTTCTATTGATGATGAAGTGTTATTTAAGAAATTAGCAGAACCGGTGTTTAATGAGATTAGTGGTCCTTATAAGAATGAACTAATGCAAGAAATCACTGATAATCTTACTAAGAAATATGCAGCAAATCAAATATCTCTTGAATATGAAAACTGGGTTGAGTTGTTGAATGAATTAAAAGAACCTGATCAAATCGTCAGAAAAGAAACTAAATTAGATCAATATTGGATTGGTTTAGCTGAGACGTTTTGTTATGTATTTTGTGCTATTGATGATGTGGAAACATTTAAGGAAATGGCACAGCCACTATTTGATTCTATTGCTGGTCCTTTTAAAAGACAAACTTTTGAAAAGGATGCTAAACTTACTCTTGAGCGATATGAGCCATTACAAATTTTATATTCATATGATAATTGGAAGGAATTATTAACTCTAATGGACGCGTTCAATGATATTGATGTAGATGAAACTCAAGATGGATCGTATTTCGCTATCAAAATCAATGATCACAGATATGATGTTTTTTATGGAACAAAAGAAGCTGCTCTTGAGAAATGTAAAAATCTAAAGTGTTCAAATGATGTTAATGATGAATGTAGTTTGTTACATTCATGCGAGGGTTTGACTTATCACCAAGCATTAGATAAACTATTAAAATGGGTAGATATCACACTTTAAAACAGAATATTCCTCTTTACTGAAAGTTTTAGAAGATATTCATAAACAAAGAAAGGAACTTCTAATCACATGTGTGATAACGATAAAGTTTGGGTTTGCACTTTAAAAGATCATGGTTATATCTTTAGTAATATTTCAGAACAAGATATAGATGATCTGCATTGGATAGCAATTGAAATTTTTGATCGGATTGAAGATATCAAAAAGGATCAATTGCCAACTTCAGTAGAAAAGTTTTATAAAAAGTATAATGTGTCAACCATTGAATATGTGGATAAAAACTGGGAACAATATCTTCGCGAATTAGCCAAAGAACATGATATCGAAATAGATGATGATTATTTCGTCATCAAAATCAATAATGAGAAATATGAATTATTCAAGGGAAGTTGGGCTAACGCTCTTCAAACATGCCGTGAATTAAAGTTGTTAAATGGAAACAATGATGAATGTTCTATTTTGCATGGTCCAATGTCTAAAAAAGGTGCATTAGATTCATTGTCTGTCTATAGAGCTGTTGTATTGAAACATGTTGATATCAATACATATTGGATCATATGTAAAGATGAAAAATATGAACTCTATTATGGATCATTGAACAATATCGAAAACATGAAAAAGCACGGATATGAAATTTGGAAGGATACTCCATTTACTGAAGATGGAGCAAACTCTGAATTATCCCGGTTGAATATGAAATCATGATCCCCCTAGGGGATTTTCGTATGATTGTTATGATCCCTCTTATTTAATCCTTTAAGAGGGGCCATAACAAAAGTTCGATCAACACCGGTGTTTTCTGTATAGATTGTACCAAAACATTCGATTTCATTCTTTAAAGAGGGAAATGTATCAAATTTGTTAAAAAAGATCAAAAAAATTCATGATAAGCCTATAGGAAAAGACATAGAAAAGGAGATTCTATGAATCAAGAGAGTTCAGATATTTCAAAACGTGACATTAAAGAATTTAGAAATCTCTTTAGGGGATTAATTAGATACAGATCTTTTGATCAACTTATTCGTGATATTCAAAAATGGAAACAGTTTAAACAAAACATCAAACCTCAATAATAATTCCTTTCATGATTAGATTATTAATAGGGATATAAGAGATTAACATGAAAAGGAGACTATTAAATGTCAGTTTGGTTGAAAAATAGAAAGACTAATCAGTATCATTATCTGAATGATCCAGATGAATATTTTATTAAAGAACTTGTTAAATTGTTAGACAAAGATCAAGAATATCTCAACTTTTTAGAAGAAAATTTCGAGTTAAATATTGCTCAAAATATAGCGGATCTTATCAAAACTTCGGTGAATAATAACCAGATCTTTGAAACAAAAATCAACGATGAATCAACTCCTGTTATACTCCAAAATTCATCAACTCTTCCAAAAGATACTTATCCTTTAACCATGGAAAAAATTATGAATCTTCTTCAATTTTGTAATTTTCTTTCCAATTGCTGGAAGGGTGTAGAGATCGAAAAATGATTTTCATGGGAGCTGCATTGCGGTGAAACAGTTCATAACCCTGACCTGTTATCAAATCACACTAATCAAAACAACAACAAAAACCGCGTGCAGCTCCCACCATTTTCTTCTTCAGAACTCAAATTAAAAAATGACGAATAAACTTAAAATAGAAAGTAACTATTAAATATATATACTATTGATGATGAGATGAGGTGTCTTTCATCATCTCCTTTCCTCCATAAAGGGATCCGACCCGAGCTCGTTTAAACCGGATTAAAAATATAGTTTAAAATAAATGGCCTACCTCCATTTATCTCGGGTTTTTAATTTCCCTCCATCCGAGTTGATTAAAGTTGAACCGGATGTAAAGAATAGTTCAACGGTATAACCGAACCTCAACTCCTTAGTGCCTCCAGCGAAAGTCCAGTTCTTAAGTTCTTCTCCGGAACTGATTAACAAAGTAGCTGGGCTTCCTACAACTCTTGGTAGCTCGGAATAGTAGGAAGTATTCCCCTGAGCCCAACTACAATACTAACCATGTTGTAGTTGGGCTTTTTTGATTTCCTCTTGGTGTGTTTTAAGTTAAACTAAATGTTTCTCTTTCGATCAAAAAAGACACACATCAAGAGGTTTTAATTTCATCGAGAGATAAGCCGCAGACGACACTCGTCTTGTCTACCTCGATGAATTTCATCATGGTTTGTGGTGGGTATGTTCGAGCATCTCGTTTCCACCATGATGAAAAACTATCAAAGTTTTTATAGGTACTCTTTGTACTTTGATAGAAGGTTGATAGAGTTTGGGTTTCATAGTTCATCCTCTACTCTATCAACTTTAGTTCTGATATAGGATGGGGTTCTATATTCACTCATCTTATATTACACTTACATCTGTTTTGAGGCTAGCAAGAAACGGCCTGGGTTTCAGATGGAACTAAAAATAACCCCGGGTGGGAGCATTGTCTTTCTGTGTTTCGTCAATGCTCCCACTCTTTTTTTGCTTGTTTTATTGATTTTGAGTTGGTACTAGTAACAGGTACCAGTAGCAGCAAGTGTAAATTTAGATTGTACCTGTACTTCGATCGAGTAGCAGTAACAGGTACCAGTAGCAGTAGCGGGTAGTAGTAGGAGTAACCAGTGGTTGGTACCGAGGTTAGTCGTGATGGGTGGTGATCGATATGATGAATGATTGGAAATGGGAGATGTTATGATGTCGAGTTGTGTTAAAAAATTACTTATAGAGAAGTAAAAAATGGCAGATGTTAACAATGGATTAGAATTTGAATCGACTTTTCCTATACTGCAAATGGTCGCTGCAGATTTTTTATATTTTTTTGATTTGCGATTTCGGTTTTCATTCTCCTATAATATATTAATTTTTAAAAACCCCAATCCAACATCAATTCGAACTCTGAATCAAATCAATTCGAACTCTGAATCAAATCAATTCGAACTCTGAATCAAATCTTCCAAATAATACTCACTTCAGCTCTAATTAAACTTAATCTAACTTCGAATCGATCTCTAAATCAATTCGAACTTCAACTAACACTCACTCTCATTACAATTAAACTTCTAGTCTCACACAATCTTGATTTCATTTTTCATTCTTCTATATAATTATTAAACTAACTATAAAACATTTTTGAATTAAACCTCTTAACAAACTTTTACTTCTATCTTCAATTTTAATTGTTCTTCATCAATATATCTTATCTATTTATGTTATCTCTTTATTATTCTTTTTTTAATATTTGTACAATATACTGATTTTTTATTTTTATGGTATCCCTATTTATTTTTTATTATAATTTTTGAAGATACAAATAGGTTATTTTTTAAGTAATGATGAGATATTCTCTTCTGTGGAGAGTTGTGGTATGTTTGATATACTCCCTTATAATAGTGGATGGTATGATGCTTGTGGGTACCGAAATTTAGAGTATTTGATTAAATCATAATAACTAAAAATTTCTATATATATTTACCATTGAATAGGAGAATAAACATGGTTAGTTTTTCTCTATTTCATTAGCCCTGATAACAAGGAGAAGAGTCATGAAAGAGAAGTCTATCAGTTTGAGAGAGATTATCATAGTGTTTGCCATCATTGTGGTGGCTTACATTATTAAAGAAGCGGTTAGCTATCTGACAAAGATAGTTGATGATCTTAAGTCTGAACTTCATACAAAGGAGGTGTAACATGCTGTTCATTGCATGGGCTGTAATTCAGCGGATGATCTTAGAAAAGGCTGCATGGGGCTGCTTAGCAGTCACAGCGCTTATTTTAACGGTCGGGTTTTTGGCCATCTGCTTTATTGGAGGTTGCTGTTCAATGGTGCTTGGAAACTAGGAGGTGACAATGAACACTGGATTTTGTAATCGGTGGGTTTTTGTGGATAGGGGGAATTATTAGTTTCCCCATTCTAGTCATGGATATTATCAGCTTCCTTCGTGAAGAGGCGAATGAGGAGCATGAAGTTGTTCCTCATTGATGAGTCATTTTGGTGTTTAAGAGTTTTATGATAATTGTATTAGTTTAATATGATTTGATTAAAACTCTTATCACCAGGATGATTTATTTGTTTGGGTTAATCTTTTAATTTTTTGTTTTGTTTACGAAAGGATTGAAAACAATGATGATGGTGGCTATATCTTTAGTGATTGGTTTAATTGTTATTGTTGGGGTATCTGTATGGATGATGAGAGATTTGGATGATGAGAGATTTGGATGATGAGAGATTTGGATGATGGTTCTTATCAGGAACATTATACGTATGAAAAATATTATGGAATCCCTTTAGAAAAGGATAATAAAAAATCATCTAGTTATTATTATGAAGAAAAGAAATTTTAATTTCTCTATATAGAGAAAGGTTAAACAACATTATGTGGTTAGATTGTCTTTTATTTTTTATCATTGGGATTTTTGTTGGACGATTAGTCAAAACCTGATAATGGTTAAAGGAGGATTTCTATGCCTATTGAATTTTTTATGTTAAATGTTGGAATATGGGTTTTTTTCAATAATTTATATTGTTAGTTATTTAATTTTTATGAGACATTCTATTAAGAATTGTTTTAAACCGATGAGAAATCAAGAATTAGATATTGATAGAATAACAATAACAATAGCCATTGTATCTTTAATTGTTACGAGTGTTATTGGGTTTTATAGTTTTAGAATAGTATGGAATCATAGTGAGTTAATATCTACAGTTACATTATTAGGATGGATTGTATTTAATATATTGCTAGTAGTATTTTGTTTGTGTGCCACTCATCCTCGAACTGGTTGTTTTTCATATAGAGCGCATAAAATAATTAGAAAGGGGAAAGAATTAGAAGAAAAATTTAAAGAATCTGATAAATCTGCTAGACTTCGAATTCCGCAGAACTTTTAGCAAATGAATAGTCCCACTACTACGAGCATTCTTTATTGTTTGTTTCTGTTGGGTCTATCATTATTTTTTAGTGTTGTATCATTAATTAAAAGAAGAAAATTTGATATGAATAGCTCTCTTAATTCGTATATTGTTAGGATATTTGATTTAGAAATAGTTACTGTTATTTTGATTATTTCCGGAATTGTAATATGTATTGGGGAACTAATTTAAAAGGAGATTATTATGATTTATCTAATTCAAGCATTTTTAACATTGATTATGTCGTTATTGTTGTTAGTTGGCTTGTTAAAGGTGATGTTGATATGTATTAATAATTCTAAAGTTACAGCTCAGGACACTACTGTGATGATTGTTTTGTTTTGGGCAATTATTATTAATATATGGGTTTTTCTATTGAGCTCGGTGAAGTATTCTGAGAAGAAACAGATTGAGTTTGAACAGATGACGCCTAAGGAGATTCGTAGTGAGTAATTTATGGACGGCTCTTATAGCTCTAATGTTAGTTATTTATCTGTGCGCGGATTCAGCGTGGCTATTAGAAGAACCAGAAAAGAAACATCGTCGAAGACATACTATTTTGTTAATAGTGTGGATATTTGCCATTATAGTTAATATATTCGCGTTTGCTATCAATCTAACCAAGTGTTGTATTAAACTCAAAGAAAAGGGGACTCAAGTTCAATGTCTTAGTAATTCTAAGTGAATTAATTGGATTATCTATTTTGTTATATATAGGATCAGTATTAATTTGGAGTTATGTAACATTTAAAAAATGTAAAAGATATTATCGTCATTATCGATATTACAAAAGGAATATTTAAAATGTCTTTACTAATCACCGCGGTGTCAATTTTAGCTGCTATATTATGTGTATTAATTATTTGTATTTTGGTTTGGTTTTCTTTGATTTCATGCGAGGATTTAAATGATGAGTAATTTCATCCTGATTATCGGGGTTATTATTTCATTGTTTTATGTGATTCCGCTGACTACATTTTTGATTATCGACATTGTTGATAAACATTTTTCACCCAAGAAAGGAAAAGAAAAATAATGTCTCTTTTCATTGTTAGTATATCATATTTGTATAGTTGTCAACAGAATCTGAATAGTAATCAAAATTCAATCTCAATTGGAAAAAGGGTGAAAAATGTCGATAATTAATGTTGCGCTTCCTGTACTTATTATCATGATTATACTGTTATTTGTATCATATATCATAACACGGCTAACTAATCAAAAATTCCATGCTCCGAAGGAGTTTAATATTATGTTTTTACTGAATTCAGTATTTGTTTTGATTACATATATATTTTTAATGTTGATCATTCGAACTTCTCAATCTCGTCGAACAGCAGAAATATTAAATCAGAAGGAGATTGCTCATGAAGTGTCTAAATGATGAATCGAACAGAAAATCAATCGAAAATTATCAAAATGAAGACGAATATGATGATTGTTTTATAGACACTATTTTATTAAACATATTGATAGGTATATTAATAGTTGGATTCGTAATACAAATACTAACGCCTTCAGAACCAGTTATACAAAAAAAATAAAACCATTCAAAATCACACAATGAAATGTCCAGATTGCAATTCAGAAATTATTATAACAGTACAACATTTAAAATAAGGAGGAGTAAATTGAAATTAATATCATCCATCGTTTTAGTAACAATGTGTATTTTGTTTGGTACTCTTGCTGATGATACAGGGGAAAATTGTCATAATATTAAATTCTAAAAATGAAATTTCTGGAGAAGAAGAATATAATGAGCAACTATTGAATATTACTCAAGGAAACGATGGAATATCTAGCACTCATTTAATTATTTTTGGTGCTGCTAGCGTTCTTATGTTTGTTGCATCATTAGCACATCTTTTAGATATGTTCGAATATGGAACCGATAATAATTTAAATTGGTCATGTCTATATGTGGCTTTGTGTACTATAATGTTATATTTAGTATTTATAAATTTTTCTTTATATTACGACGTAAATAAATTGGAGGAATCTGAATGCAATACTTGCTTAAAAGACTAAAATCAGAAAATTGGAAAAGTCATTCATTTGTAGATGGTAATATTTTAATTGGACGAGATGATCTTGACAAATGTGCTGTAATGATGGTGTATGACGATGAAGATAAAGTGGAAGTTTCCTATTATGATTATACGTATGATGAAGTATTGGAGAAATATGAAACTAAGCCTAAAGACTTAATTGCATCATATTCTCAAGAATATGATGGGATATGGGCAAATTTAGAAATTGTTTCTTTTCTTTCTACATGGAATAAAACTTCATATCAGGTAGTTTTAATGTCAGAAAAAGTTTCATGGTTTAATAGAAAATTTCTAAAATGGTTTTCCATTATTGGTCTTGGCGTTGCATTTGGCATTTTAATTGGTGCTGTTAATCCGAATAATAAAATCATCATTGTTTTACTTATGTTTCTATGTATGTTTTGTTGTGGATCTATATCATATTTCTTTGATAAAAAAAGAATCTGAAAAGGAGAAGTGAAATGTTTCGATTCTTGAAAAAATGTTTAATTTTTATTTTAGTTATGTTGGGAATTGCATTATCGTCATTTTTGATTATGGATTGCATTCAATATCATAATAATTCAAAACTCGAGAGTTTTTATGATGATGAAGCTGATCGATTGACTTTTTACTCATATAGAAATATTGATGTTGAAATTGATAGATGTCCAGTTTGCGGTAATGATTTCAATTGTAAAGTGAATATTACTGGTCTTCGATATTGTCCATTGTGCAATACAGAATTTGAATTTATTGAACTCCCTCCGAACAAATCGTTGATTCAGATTCTATCTGAACGAATCTGTCTTTTCGTAGCTCGATTTACAAATAAGGGAGTCGAGAATAATTAAATTTTTGGAGGGGGTTTGAATTTTACCCCCTTTTTGTTGATTTGAATTTTGAATAGATGCCTTATTCTACATATATTTACTTATAAAATCAGGATTAATCTTTTCATTTCGAAAAGTACTGGCTTCATAAGGAGAAGAATCATGACACATCAGGAGTATTTTGAAACCAAGAATCTCGGGTTTCACACTGAAATCGTTGGAAACAGGGGCATCGCAGGTTCCGCGTCAATTGTCTACAATGATGATGGATCATCCAAGATCGTTATTCGGATGATATAGAAGCGGTTTCTGCCGTGTTTCTCAATGGCGGCAATTGCAAATTCGAACAATCTATCGAATTTTCAGGAGCTGATGCCGTTGCAGAGGCGATTAAACTCATCAAGAAATTTCGATCGAGATGGGTGTCTAAAGATGATGATCAAACTCTCATCATCGGAAGATATGGAACATTGGGCTCGGCTTCTTTGATAGAGACGGAAACCACAATTCGTATATTTATCCATTCAGATCCTCTTGAGTCAATCAAGAAGACAGAATATGTTCGATCTGTTACTATAGATCGATATAACTGGAACATCCTGGACGTGATCAATGCCATCGAAGAAGCAATTCAAGATGGGTTGATTTAGATTTTTTGAAACGAGGGATTGAAAATTATCCCTCTTTTTTTGTTATCTATTATTTTGCAGAAGAGTTTTTGCTTTTGGTAATATTCGTACAGCAAGTTTATCTTTATTTGAATCTGGTGTATTCAGAAGAATGTAAACAAATTCAATTAAATTTTGAACCGCAGTATCTGTTCTAGATATTTTAATAGATTTGTCATATTTGTCCCAGGTACTATCTTTAATCTCGATATCAAATGCTTCTTCAATTTCGAATAAGATTTCTTTCATTGATAATGAATCAATATCTAAATCATTAATCAATGTTAATTTAGTATTTCTAATTCTTACATTTTGATATTTTTCAATTATTCGAATGATAATATCACTTACTTGTTTTTTGTATATTTTACTGATTCTGCTAATATTTGATATTGATTCATATTTTAAATTCCTATTTCGGAAGTGATTTTACAAACTTTTTAAGATGAGCTGCATTCTTTGGAGTTAATTTTTTAGATGCTGATTTGACTGCTTTAGCCGCTAATGGTTTTTTATTTGCCGCAGATTTAAGAGCTTTTGTGGAAGTTTGCCATTGAGCACCAGCGACACTAGTTTTTCTATATTTAGCCGGATCAATATTAATTGATTGTTTTTCTAATTTTCTTATTTGTCGAATTGGCATATTTTTAATACTTCTATATTCGCCAGTTTCACGCCTCATCACCGGAACCATTGATTTTTTATCTTTTCCGTATAGATTTTGTAGTTGTTTGTGTCGTTCATATTCTCTTTTGATAACGCGAGGAGAATAATGTTGCCCAACTAGTTTATCTTTTTTTCGAACTTGAGTAATTCCTGTTTTACCATACTTCTTTCTTATTTTTGAACCGATTGCAATTTCATCTAATTCATGTCTTTTGACTTGGGCTGAATCCCTGACATTCTTAAACAAATCAGAATCTGGATCTAAATACATATGAGCTTTTCCTTTAGCATCTAATCCACCTCTAGCTCCTCCGCCAGCCATAGCCATAATTTGACCTTCAAGATCATCATGAATCTTTACTTTATGCTTTTTGATAATATTTCTAGACCCTCTTTCAATCCCCTTTAAATATTCTGCTTCCGGCTTAATAATTCCAGCATCTTGCAGTTTCTTCCGAGCTTCATCAGATAGTTTTCGTTTCTTAATTGCTGTTAATTCGCATAATAAATTGGTATCCATTCATAGAAATCTCCGATAATATTTTAGATTTGTTCTGTTCATTAACCAATTTAAATGGTTTAAAATTCCTATATATATTTACCCATGAATAGGAGAAAACAACAACAAAATTTCTGATTAGTTTCAACCTCCTATTTAACTAATCAGAAAAGGAGAGCTACTATGGCTACGAAGAAGACGACTGCGGAAAAGACTGAAGAGACTGCAGTCGTAGTCCTCAGTGATGAGGAGAAGAAACAAGCTGCATCTGAGAAGCGCAAAAAGAATGCAGCCGCGAAAAAGCGCGCCGCATTGTTGGAAGAGCGCCGGAAAGCGAAAGAGCTTGCTGAGAAAGAAGCAGCGAAGAAGGCCAAACGCAAGTCCATCTGGACTAACATCGGGTGTGCGGTAGGAGGGGCCGTTGTGGCAACGGGCGCCACCATCGCATGGTTCCTTCTGGGAGGTGAAGAGTAAGTCTTCACCTCTTGACTTATAACGAAAAAGAGGATTCAACGCGAATCCTCTTTTTTTGTCAATTTTTTTAATCTGGAATATATTCACATTCAGATAATTCAATTATATCTTCTGGTTCACCTAATCGCCTTAAATAATCATGTCCACCATCTACATAAACTGATTTACACGAACACGATTTAAAATCATGACGATATGTGCTTTCTATGATATCACCACATTTAGTACATTGAATTCTGTTTCTAATTATTTTGTGCATAACATTCGCCCTCTATTATTTTCGTAAACTCGATATATAAATTCCTTTTTATTTTTTCGGCTATATTCAAAATCGATTCAAATTTGATTTTGCAATACGTTAATCTCGGTTTAAATAGAAGCTGTTTTTAGTTAATATTCTATATATAAATATTAATTTGATCTATTCTTAATTTGAATAGCAAAATTTTTCTATATATATACTTACGAAAGGTAGGAAATAATCTTTTCACGGTGAAAAGTGCTACCTTCTAAAAGGAAAGCTACGATGGGAAAGCTTATCATCAAGTCTCTCTCGGATAAGAATGTTCAGAAATGGATTCTTATCCGATGGGGTTGCTGGTTCATACTCAGTCTGAGTTTCGGACCAACAGTCGGCGCTTTGATGATAATTCCCGTCAAAGCGCTCGTAACATTCCACACTGTGAAGGCGTGGAAAAAGGAGAAGAAGAAATGAAAAAGAGAATCGGAATTGATGTTGTGAGGACTCTCGTGTGGATCGTGTCTGCATTGATTGTTACTCATATTCATGTGGAAGACGTCATAGTCATCCTCGCAACCGGGGAGGCGATACTCCGAAGTATTGAGTTTTGTCTTGACCATTGTGACGAGAAACAAAGGAAAAACACATGAATGACATAACGGGAATCTACATGGTAGGAGTAGCATGGCTGCTCCTTCCAATCATCATGTCGATAATCAAGTCCTCAGCTAATCAAAAGTCTGAAGACTGAAAAATAAGAGGGTTATATCATTTAAAGATATGCCCTCTTATTTTTTGTTTGTTATTTTTATTTCGGAATTGATTTTACAAACTTTTTAAGTTGTTTTAATTTTTTGGATGTTGAATTTTTTAATTTTGATGTGGACTTTACTATTTTATCTTTTGTTTTAGATAGATTAGGCTTTTTTAGTATTGATTTTTTTGGAGTATTAATATTCCATTGAGAACCAAGTTCTGCCGACGGTCGGAAAATAGGATGAAAATTTTTAGCTTGTTTTGCAGTTATTTCTGACTGCTTCTCCAATTTTCTCAATTGGCGAGTTGACATATTTTTTATAGATTCATATTCGCCGATTTTATTTCTAAATTTTGTCAGCCTTGATTTTTTATTTGGTCCATACAAATTTTCCAATTGTTTATGTCTTTCATATTCTCTTTTGATAACTCTCGGAGAAGCATGTTTTCCGACTATTTTATAAAAACATCCGCATTCATCCATGGAGACAAGCACCATGGTTTTCTGCGGATGTTTTATAAATTCTCCGATAATATTTTAGATTTGTTCGTGTTTAATTATTGCAAACATAGAACAAATAATTAAATGGATACTAAATACAATTTGCTTTTAACAATTCTTGAATATTCTAATCCAGATATTAAGATTGGTGATACTTTGTTAGTTGGTCGATTTAAAAACAAAAAAGCAATAGTTAAAGGATTTTCAACGGATAAAAACAATCAGCCACAAGTAGTAACTGATAAAGGTACATATTCACTTTATCGATTTAGATTGAAAAAATTAATGCCTAAGCGAGATGAATAATCATGGATTCTATATATATATTTTTATGCGAAACAATTTCAAATTCTGATTTAAAAGATGACAAATATTATGATGATGTTGTAAAAAATAGAAAGAGTGCAGACATCACTAAAGGAACATTTTTGGCTACTGCAGGAATTGGTACTCCAATCGGCGCGTATAAGTTCAGACAATTTGTTAAATCAAGAAAAAGTAAACTGGTTCAACGACTAGCACTGCCTGCTGCTATTTTTGGATATTTAACTCTATTTTTATTATCGCTTGGGATAGCTTTGCATATTGATAAATTAACAGCTAAACTATATAGAAGAAAAATACAAAAGAAAGGGCCAAAATTTTTCTATACAGAAAAATTAAAATATCTTGAAAAAGCAATTAATACTATTCAAAGTGAAATTGAGTGGCTGAAAAAACCAGAGACAAAAAAAGAATACGAGCTCGAATTAACATTACAGCAATATAACAAAGATTTAAAATCTTTAAATAAAACCTTACAAAGTTTAAACAAAGAAAAAACTGAAACACTTAAAAAATTAATCGAACTTCAGCAATGAATATTTATTCCATATTGATTGAATCTTTACATATATCAGAGGTTCCTTTTATTATTCATCAACATGAACCTCGTTCTGGGTCTATCCATTATGATTTAAGATTCTTAGATAATAAAGATAATAAATTGTTACACTCTTTTGCCGCGCCATCTAACTTTCTTGAAACTATCAATAAAAAGACAGTAGTAGTAAAAACTCGAGACCATGACCCAAGATGGTTAGATTTAAAGAGCTATAGATTGAAAGATATCGATAAAGGATTAGTAACAATATTAGTTTCAACTAAAAACTATTTTGAATTAGAATTCAAAGGGAAGAAAATTAAGGGAAAATATAAACTCTTTAAGCTCAAAACTAAACGAAATGATCAATGGCTATTATTCAAAAAATAGAATCTATATTTAAAAACTAGAATAATTTAAAAAGGAGGTATCTATTGGATTCGGAAGATATTGTTGTACCGATAGATTCGGTTAGAATTTTATTACATGATATTCATAACTTTAATATCAATATTGATTCTAGAGAAATTTATTTACATTCGTTTTTTGGAATTGATGCTTCAGATGATTATGAATCTGGAGTTGATTATAGAATGTCCAGTGTTTTTATTAAAAATGTTAATTTTTTAAATTCTATTAATAATGATAATATTTTGGTTCATTTGCAAACTAATGGTGGAGATTGGTATTATGGAATGGGAATGTATGATTCTTTATTAATGTCGTCATCTCCCACAACCGTATTAGTTCATTCCCAATCAATGTCAATGGGAACTGTTATTATGCAATCGTGTGATAATAGAATTTTAATGCCGAATATTGAATATATGATTCATTATGGATACGCAGGAGCGTGGAGCGCTAAACCTACAATATATTCTGTAATAGATAGTTATAAAAGAAATGATGAAACTATGTTTAATATATATGCCTCAAGATGTGTAAATGGAAAATTTTTCTCTAAGAAAAAATATGATAAAAAACAAACTATTTCGTATATAAAAAAGATTTTAAAAGAAAAAGTAGATTGGCACATGGATCCCCAAGAAGCTGTGGATTATGGATTTGCTGATGGAATTTTTGGTGAAAAAGGTTTTAAAGATATAGACGAGATTAGAGAAATTAAAAAACAAAGACCCTTCAAGTAAAGAAGGTTGAGGAGTTAAAATCAAATGGAAGTTATGACGAGATTTCTAATCCAATACATGGAAAAACTAAACTTGGTTGTGTGAATAATAAATCAAAAATTTAGAACAAAGTTAGATGAAAATAGTATTAATCTAAATGTTTCTGAATCAATCGAAAAGGTGAAAAATTGGTATGGATATTGTTCAAATCGCTAATATTTTATTAACTCGAAGATGTAACTTATCTTGCAGTTATTGCAATCTTATTCGAGATTATGATAGAATACCGGATGAATATAAGAAAATTCAATATTTTAAAGAAAGTGAATTAACCGGTGAACAATGGATTGAAATATTTGATAGATTAGTCAAAAATAACCCTAATATCTTTTTTGTGATATATGGCGGTGAACCATTTGTATACGAAGATTTATGGAAAATTATCAAGCACTGTAACGAAAAGGGAATTAATTATACTATAATTAGTAATAATACGGATGCGGTTCAAAAGAAGATTTATAAAGTATGTGAAAAATGTGGACCGTTTAAAGGATTTTCTTCTTCTGTAGATCCCATTGTAGTATGTGATGAAAATATACAAACAGATTTTTCGAAATCAGAAAAGGGAAATAGTTCTATAGCTAAAAAATCTAATTCTGGACTGTCTAGATTAATTGAGATGAAGAAAAAAGGAATGATTATTGATGCAGTCGCAGAAATTACTGTTATGAAATCAACTATTCCTTATTTATATGACACAGTTAAAAAGTTAAGTGAAAATGGAATTTATAGTAGTATCACAACGTTGGATGACGCTAAAAATAAATATTATGATTTTACCAGAGTTGATGACATGAAAGAATTGGTTCCTAAAGACGATGCTATTAAAGAGCAATTTGATAAAATCAAGGCTGATAAAACTCTATTGATTCATATGCCAGAATTGTTAGATGAGATTTATAAAATGCTTCCAAGCAATGGATTTTGCCATCTAGATAAAAATGTTCATAATGTTACTATTGATTCTGATGGTTCTTTCAGATTATGTTTGAGAATTAGAGGAGTTGATTGTCCGAATTTAAAATGGGATCAAATTATAAATTCTGATGGAATTATTCAGCCTCAATTTAAAGATGCAATATCGATGGACATTAGAAGATATTGTCAGGGATGTGGTTGGACATGTACAATAATGTCATCAATGTTTAGTGAACAAATTGTAAATCACGGTCCACAAAATAGATAGGAAATTAAAATGTCAGTAGAAATTAGTGAAATTTTTGGTCCAACTCTTCAAGGTGAAGGTCATCATATTGGTCATCCGACTGTGTTTGTTAGAATTGCAGGCTGTGATTATAGATGTCAATGGTGTCTGACTGGTGATACTGTTATTAGCTTAACATCTGGAAACTATAAACAATTGAAAGACATTGAAGTTGGTGATAATCTTGAAAGTTTTGATGAGGAAAATAAATCATCTGCTGAAACTACTGTTGTCGCTAAATCTTCGAGAATAGAAAATAATTTGTGGGTCATTTATTGTAGACCAAATTTCTGGAAAACTGAAATTACTTTACGTGTAGCCTGCTCGAAAGATCATCAATGGCTAACTACTAATGGTTGGAAAAAGACTGAAGATATTAAACCGAATGATGAAATTTATACTAATTATTCTTTTCAAGATGATAAACCATTTAAGGTTGTTACTGACTGTAGACCTTTATCAGAAGAAGAACGAATAAAGTATGATATTGATAATACGGTTTATGATATTAAATGTGATCCATATCCTACTTTTTATGCTAATCAAATATTAAGTCATAATTGTGATACACTTTATGCAGTTGATCCAAAATTTAAAGATAGTTGGATTTCGATGGAACCAGAAGAGATTATGGATGTCATTAAAAAACTTACTAATAATGTTCCAATGTTAGTAACTTTTTCAGGCGGAAATCCCGCGATATATGATTTATCAAAAATTATTCAAATTGGTAAAAAAGAAGGTTATACTTTCACTATTGAAACTCAGGGTTCTATTCCATGTTCATGGTTCAATGATTTAGATTATATTACGTTTTCTCCAAAACCGCCAAGTTCTGGGATGAAAACTAATTGGGACAAATTAACTAGAAGTGTAGATTATGTTGAGGATAAAAACAAAGTCTCTATTAAAGTGGTTGTTCAAACTGAAGAAGATTATCAATATGCATTAGATGTATTTAGCCGTTTTCCTAATATTGAAAAATATATTACTCCATGTAATGAGACACCAGGCCAGCCAAATTTTGATGCTATGTTTAAAAAGATGCGAGAGATTACAGAACGAGTTTTAGCAGATAAGCGATATGATATTAGAATTCTTCCTCAGCTTCATGTTTTGTTATGGGGTAATGAAAGAGGAAAATAACTTTAAATCGATTCTCCCTTCTATATATATTTATTTTTGAAAGGAGAAAAAGAGATGGTTTGTTGTGGAAAATTTATCACTTTATCAAAAACCGTCGGAGGCGGTACCAGCTGGTACTACGCATTCTGTGAGTGCGGAAAATGCCTCGGTGCCGCACACGAAGATTCGCCCGAATGTGGTGAACTTCGCAATGAGGTCGACCGTCTAAATCAATTAAACGGTCATCGGTAATTTTTCATACCAGAATGGCGGAATGGCATACGCGATAGATTTAGGATCTATTTT
>Ga0255343_1001805_pt1 | contig 27136 bp, 27 predicted proteins | sample wastewater_treat_4_FD_192413 | JGI IMG/M metagenome (GOLD analysis project Ga0255343, IMG submission 192413) | Wastewater microbial communities from Lulu Island WWTP, Vancouver, Canada - plant16 | ecosystem: Engineered > WWTP > Wastewater > Unclassified | place: Canada: Vancouver, British... | reverse complement strand
CCCAACAAACCGTCCCAACACGTTTCTAGCCTGTTGTTGCACTTCGTCGGCAATCTGAATAATAGTAGGCAATTTGGTCAAGGTACTTGTCAGGTCGGTTGTCATGCCGTGCCGTACTCGCAGGAAGGGCAATTGCTCTTCAAGTACCGTCACACCCTTGACGGCCAATTGATTCTGTTCAACCGCATCTAAACGCCGTCCCAACTGTGTAAACCCTACCAAGCGTCGGCCTGTCCACGGTGTTGCCACGTCCATATTGGGCGACACAATGGACCCTGCCAAGGCTGCGGCAATGAAAGGCCCGTCAACCAAATGATCCCTTGAAACACCATTAGAATCCTGCAAAGTGACAATGGCCAAATCAGGGTAAACTAACCGCATCCGGGAATGGCTTAGATTCTGGGCCAAGTTCCCTGCCGCAACGGGCAACGAACCAGCCGCCATGCCTACAATAGAGGTCCGTTCAGACTTATACCTGATACTTGACTGTATCTCGTTGGATTTTTTCAAAAGCTGATATAGCTGTGTCGAATCCCCTCGCAATGGGGTTACAATATCAGGTTTTACATTCCCCGGCAACACCCCCTCCAACTCCTTAATCGCATCCCGATAACTATCTAGTGAAGCATAGTTTGACCCTTGTTCACGGGGGACTTGCTTCAAGCCTACTATCACGGCACCATTAATGATTGCCAAGTAAGCGGCCAAAGACAAGGGGTTATCAGGTGTAGCAGGTCCAAATGCCCTTTCGATAGCGGACAAGCTACGGTAAAAGCCCGTCGAAAAATCCTGTTTCTGATAGATATAATCCACATAATACAAATCACCGATATCGGGTTCGTTGCCACCCCGTTCAAAAGTAGTAACGTTTGCCGTATCCCCTGAATAGATATCAACGGTATTGGAAACTTTAAGTTCACAACCGTTAATTGCCAAATGCGGGATATTAGCATTGGTCTTGAACACATTACCAACTTCAAACTGGAATGTCGCATTAGGCCCTGTGGGATAGGCTACCCACGGCCCTGTGGGGTTATCCTGGAATCCTCTAGGTAACAGGGTAAATGTTAGGCCCGTTACGGCATCCCGGTATGTTTGACCAACGATCCCGTCTTGGCCGGAACCGGGTTGTCCGATCCCTCCATGACCTACTCCTGGGTTTAGGATAGAATTATTAATCGATCCCGATCCCTTAACCGGATTGTCGGACACCACAAAGAATCCGTTAATAGCAGGTTGTCCGCTAGCACCGTCACCATCGACAATGCCTAGCAAAGTCCCGTAATTCAAGGCACTGGCAAAATCCGCATCATGGAAACTCAAATTTGATGCTGATCCCAGGTTTACTACTTGGGTGGGGGCATCTTGAACATAAAGATATTCAAGACCAGAATCATCATAGACAACACTAGCCAATCCGTAAGTAGCAAATTTCAAGGCTTCGTTAGATGCAAAATCATTCACATAAGCCGTAAAGGATACGCTATTACGATGGGCATTAAGGGCCGAGGCCAAAACCTTTACCGGAACCGCTTTTCTATAAGCATTTTTACCAGCAGAGAGTCCCAAAACCCCGTTTGCGGACCCTGCCTGGATCACGACATTAGCGGCCGTATCCCTGGCTAGTCCCGTAATCCTAATCCCACAACCCTCTTGTCGAACGATTTTGGAATTAAAAATTTGAGTTCGATTGCCAAAAGGTGAACCCGCCACGTTGGCCAAGGCTTCCTGAATTTGGTCAATGACAGAATCCGTACCAGCACTTGTTGCAGGTCCGATAGGTGTCACAACACCGGAACCTGAACCAACAAAGGTTACATTGACCGTATGCCCGTCCAATGTGAACACAAACCCATTATTAGCAGCTTTTGTACCACTATTGTCATAGAAAACCGTTATCAATTCAGCATCGGAATCAAAACCATTAGCCAAAGACATTTTACTGGCAATGGAAGCGGGCTTAACCGTTGCAGTGCGTTCGGCCAAACCTTCCATGCCGATATCCAAACCTGTCAAACCCGAAGCCGATTTAATCACCAAGCCCGTTTGCCCGATAATCGAATCAGCGTTCATAGACGATTCAGGGCCGCCTCCGGGCATAATTCTATTTCGCAGAATTAACCTGTCATAAGGTTTCAGGGCACCCGTTGCAGGGCATTTGTATGTCTTGGCTACTGGCCCTTGCAACAATGCCGCTTGACCACCCCCTTCATTCAGGGCGGTGTCCAGACCTGCCAACACTGCAAAGTCACTTGCGTTGTCAACAAACTGGAGGTATCCAGATGATTCCAACCCAGGCAATTGCAGTCTGAACTCAACTTGTGATTCAGCATTAGCGGCACACTCAATTTTCAGCCCAGCCAGATCAGGCAAGCCAATCACGGCATCCGATACAGCGATATCCAAAGCGGATTGAATGCCATTAGCCAGATCATTCACGGTCGGGAATTGATAATCGCTTGAACCAAACTCCAAGGTTTCACCCGAAATAACCAAATTAACACTATCGGATGTTTCCAGGGTAACTTCCAAACCATGATGGCCTGTCACGGTATAAGTAAGCACCACCTCATTAGCTTGACCAGCAGATGCGGTGACAGATTCTGTACCATGATCCAAAGCAATCAAAAGAAGGCCCTGGGAAACACCATCATTAATGGCCGCTATCAAAGTAGCTGCATCCTTGAAAGTTTGACTTGAAGGATCGGGGGAGCCATCATAGGTAAAGTCAACACCTGCAATGCTAAGAACTTCGCCCCCACTTACAGCACCGACCGTCACAACAGCCTTTGCAACCGCTGTGGGTTTAGCCACGGCGATATTCAAAGGTGTAACAGGGGTAGTGCTACCGTGATAAACCAAACTCAAACGGTCATGCTTGCCCGATGCAAGTTGCACAGGCCCCGAAAACGCCGTAGCTCCTGCCAAGGCCGATCTATAATCCGGCTTGTAGACATAAATCGGGGTGTTTTCAGCAACATTGCCAGAAAACGCTGGGGATACCGTGGCAACACCACTTATTCCATTGTACGCCATGATAACAGTTTCATCGCCGGGGATGGCCCCTCCCAGGCTATGATTGCCAACAACCACCTTCCAACCGACATAATAGCCGTCCACGTTAGACCATGTGCTACCGGGGTCATTAACAGGCAGGGTAATAACGGTATCGGATGCTTCGGTAGTAGTAGCCTTGCCCTGATGTCCACCTGCGGCTTCGTTTATTGCATTTGCAAAGGCGGTAATATCAACAGCGGTCATATTCTGGCGGGTCTTGGCAAGTACGTCCACACCGTCAATGGTCAACAAAACCTCTTCCGCCCCGCCGATATCAAAATTCATACCGTTAGCATATTGAACTTCATTACCTACCAGGGATGCAAAGAAACCCCCGTTCCATTCTGACGGATTGTCTAAATCAATGCCGCTAGTTCCCAAATCACTATTATGAACACTCAATCTCAAATGATCCGAGAAACCCTTAATAAATTCATAAGGTCCGGCTCCAGGAGCGGAAAACTTCGCCGGGGTTGCTTGTCGAGACGCCAACTGAACGGTAACGGTTTCGTTTACAGGTCCGGTGAACTTGCTACCTGACACACCCTCAAAATGTACATCAGGGGTCAATTCCGATCCCGATGGGAAACTCAACACAACCCCGTTCAAAGAGACACCCTTACTCGAAGGTGTAAAGGTCGCTCCGTAAACCGGGGTGTTAGATTCCCCCTTGGCAATGGTATAAGTACCGATTCCTGAAGGTCCGGGATTCGCACATTCCAGAATAAAAGTTTCATCAGTCAAGGTATTGTGATAGAAAGTGGCAAACAAACGGGCTCCGACCGGGACGGGCTCGGCCAAAGTAATAACACTACCCTCAACTTTCAAAACCTGTACACGGCCTCTTTCCAAAGCATCCTGGGCATCCCATCCCCAATAAGCCCACACAACGTCGGGCCGATTAACGGGAAGGTCAATTCGACTGTTACTCACGGTCTGGAATAGTGACTGCCCCAAGGGGGTATCACGCCCATTACCCAAAGTAGGTTCATAAGGCAGCCTGAAAGTGGTCTGACTAGCGTTATTATTAGAAACTACGGGCGCACATTCTGTCAAGAAAGTTCTGTTATCAACCAACAAAGTCGATACCTGATCACTACCAAAATAACTTGATTGTTCGGTATGAATTCCAGACTCAACCGTAACAGCCGTTCCCCACAGAATTTTATCATTTTGCAAAATAAAATCAGTGTCCTGGGCATAAGCTGTGGACCCCGGACTGTCCCCACAACTAACTACTTCGGAGACGTTAATATGGGCCAAGTAATCAAAAGTATCCTGCCATGTATTAAAATAATAGGTTACGGTAACAGTTGAACCAGCGGCGGGAGCCACGGCCAAGGTCACGGCCCTGCTTGTGCCATCAACGGCTGTGGGAATAACTTGAATCCCATTAACCTTAACGGTTACTTGGGAAGGGTCCGTCGCAGTAATTCCCCCGCCCGATCCGGTAACGATAGGGCCTTGGAAGGTATAGAAAGTCGCAGTTCTTATATCCTGCTGGCCTTTTACCAAACCCAACAAACCGTTAGCACTACCTTCCAGAATCACCAAACTGTTATCGGCCATCAACTGCAAAGTAGTCAGACCATAATTATCAATAACAGTAACGGCTTCCAAAGTTTCTACACGGGCAGCGGTAATGGCGGATGCCACCTGTGCCATTGTGTAATTGGAACGAGCGGGAATTTTAATAGAAGTCGTAACCCCGTCAACCGTCACGGTCAACACATTATTGGCCGGTACAATCACAACACCGTTAATGTCTTTAATATCATCATGGATATCCAAAACGGTGGGGGGGACAGTAGGATTCGTGGCATTAACATCCCCGATCCCAAAAAGCCCTCTGACAACGGCCCTTCCAGGGCTTACTTGATCAGACAGGTCATCAGTAATCAAAGTGTCGGTGCGCTTAAAATAATAGGTACATCGCAGAATATCACCGGGCTGGGGCGGTTGTGCAATTTGAACAATCCCACGAGCCCCTTCCACAGATCGGACTACCACGGGTTGGTTATTGAGAGTAACCACCACATCAGTCCTGTTTGTTGACGACCTGCCCGTCCCGTCACCCGACGTGATAGGATAGTGGGCAACCTGGAAGCGATCCAAAACACCATCAAAGCCACCCAACGTCACGGCACCCTGTGCGTTGATGTCAACCACCATGCGATTAGTTTCGTCTTCCATGACAATTCTTTGATCGGCAGTGGCACTCGACCCCCGCACAATCTCCAACTGTCTTTGGACAAGATACTCATTACCCTCGCCTATAAACACTGGAATCTTTAGGGACTCCAACGCTACAGGGGGGATAGGAGTTTCAAATTCTGACTGGGAGTACACTCCAGGGGGCGCATAGTTTTTACTACTGGAAAACGACATAATCCTACCTCTCTAACATTTCCCGAAACAGCCTTCGGGATGGCAAAGCCCAATCAACCATACGTCTAACCGTCTTTATAGACAGATTATGGGAATCCCCAACACTTAATAAGATTTTATAATGTAATTATTGAGACTTTTTTGAATCTTCGGCCCTGAATGTTTCCATAGCCTTAGCATTAATGGCCAAGGCCCTTTGGTGTATAGCCTTTTCTTTAGGTTTAGCTGCCACATAGTTTCCATCTGGCATTAATGACAAATCCTCGCGGGTTACTCCCAAATCACGGCTGATCTGGTCTTTACGTTTTTGGTGTTTTGCATACCCATCCCATTTCTTTTCTGAATCCTGTCCTATCACACGATCCCAATTAGCATCTACAGAATGAACCCCTGTATTTTGTGGGTCTATGCCCTTGGTTTCCACATTAAAAGTCCCAGTTACTTTATCGGGAATCCTTCTAGGAGCCATATTTTTACAAACAGGGCATTGTTTAGGTTTTACCCTGTCTGCCATTGATGAGGATGCTTCAAATCGCAAACCGCATTCACACTGATAATCATATATTGGAGCCATGCGCCCACCCCCTATCTTATTATTTCGTATGTATCGCCGCCCCGACCTAAAAAGAATGGGTCAGCTACGGCTTCCAAACCCAAAGCGTCCAATGCTTGTATGTTTGACAGCACCGCTTGTGCAGCTTCAGCATCAGTTAAAAGAGCTAACTCTCGAAGCCTTATTTCCGACAATGCTTCTACACGCCTCAAAAATATAGGTAATGGGACATGGATCGCCCAATCAGTTTCAACGGTCATGCTAAATGACGAATTGTAAAAATAATCATCACCAGTGTCATCATAAATTTCCTCGGATTCCCCCCCTAAAGAAATATCCATTATTTCTATACCTTCAGTGGCCAACCTAGGCCGCAACAAACCCCAAAAATACATTACAGACGTATCCGCAATTTCTTGTTGGGCATAAACATCACGAGAAAATACCTCAAAATCTATTGATAAAGACCATCGCCCACCGTATTCTAGAGCCGTGGGGCTGCGCACCTCTTGGACCACAATAACCTGACGATCCCCCTTCTCCACTCGATTGCCAAAAGCTATAACACAACCTGGGATGGCCTTGTGATTCGCATGTTTGGGGTAGATACGCCAATAAGGTATTTGATCATCCTCACGTTCAGGGGTATATCTATAGTCAATTGACAAATAACGACCTTCGGACAACTCCTCTGCTAAAATTAGCTCTCCCGTAGGCTTCCCATCACCATCTAGAGCCAATTCGTAGTTTTTGCCTTCGTATAGCATGTAGTCAGCAGGCATCTCATAGACCCGTGTCGTTCCTGCAATGGGAGGGTTTTGCAACAATGCTGAAGTACCTATAGGGAGTACCTGCTCATGGTAAACATCTAACATAGCATCTACGGTGAAAGCTAACTGCGTAGGATCGTCAGGGTCTTCAATAATGTTGATAAAGTAAACCCCTGGCGGACTTGGGAACCGATCCCCATTAGCTTGAAGAGCCAGAGTATCTTCCCGCACCCATTCAATAGAATGTCCGGGATAACGTTTCCAATTGGCAAGCATGACATGGGAGACAACACGCCCGACATAACTATCAGCCGACAAATCAACTTTGCTGGCCGATCCCGTTTTTACAATAATGCCGTGAGGGGGCCGTATATCAAACGAGTACTTGCCCTGAATCCCGTCAACCAAATCCTGATACTTCGGATGGGTTGCCCAGAATCTACGCAATTCTAAAATAAATCGTCTTTTAACGGCCTCTGTCAGTTGAAAATACAATTGTCACTCCTAGTCCACACTAGCTACATAGATATTAAAAGGCACAATAATAAAATGATTGGGGTCTTCTTTAGCCTTTTCAAATTCAGAATCCAAAGTATAGACACAATCCGAAGCATCCGTATCTGTAACAATCACAATCGAACCTTCAGGGACGGTCACAACTTTGATGGGGATATCAGACACTATGGTATAGGAAGGATCCCATTGTCTGCGAACCAAATCCTCTTTGATGTATTCCATATCCCATTTTTTGGCACCCACCATGCAATAAACTTTATAGCTAGGTTTTGTGGTCATGGCATTACTCCTTAGATCTACGCCCCTTTTTCTTTTTGGGTTCAGTCTCTGAATCACCAACCTCTATAAAATCAAAAGAATCTGGTTCTGGTTCCATTGTATGAACGTGGACAGTTCTGTTTAATGCTTTGGCCACCTTTTCTGCAATATCCCTAGCCATTTCATCTGGATCAAAAGATTCTATTTTCGGTTTTGAGGCACTTTTGGTTTCGATTTTGGAGTGCGGGTCTTTCTTTAGGATGTAGGGATTTGGTTTAGTCAGGGGTGCAGGTCTTTGTTCCTGACACCGTGTGACTTCCTGACATAAGACGGCACCGGCAGCCTTTGCCGTAGCTAAATCCTTCGATTTATCCGCCCTGGTCTTTGATATAAATAAAACATCCCCTCGATGTAATTTTTCACCTAAATCAGGCAATTGGATGGCTTTACAAATACATTGAATACGAACTTCAATCATGCACCTAACCCCCTCTTTATTTGATCAACCACTACTTGCTTAGCCGTTTGGCTATACACTTTCTGGCACTCCTCATGGGCTTTTTTTAATGCCCTTTGAACGAAAGTAAATTTTGCTATGCCGGGATGTATCCAAGCATCTTTAATTTTCAAAGGGGCAGTTCTAAACACCACATAACCCTTGTCGTCTTTTATTGGGACAATTAACTTAGCCTTTCCGTGTTTTCTTGATGGTGCTTTACGGACACCAGCTTTCCCTAAACCTATAAAGGATGTATCCGTAAGGTTTTTATGCTGACCCTCTTGTGTAAGCCATGTCATTTTACGTTCTGGAATACCCGTTGTTGTCAATTCCCGCATACCATAAAAAGTTGACTCAACAATTATAGAACTAGGGTGGGTCTTGACCGAAAATGAATCCCATATTTTAGGGCCACCCTTCGGGTCACGTCCAGACCAACCTCTTTTGGCAAATTCTTTCTTAGATTCTGCCTTTAGATGTTTTACAAAAATATCCCCCATCTTTATTATCAGATCATTAGTAACCGTCGTTTCAAGTTTTCTAGCTAAAGGTTTCCCGTAAACACCCCTCAAACGACGACTCATTTGCCATGCCCCCTATTGATATTTTCCCATACGGCAGTCCGGCCTCTTTGTTCAAATTCATCAGACCATTCTGCCTTTTCAGTGCCCAAGGGAGCCACAGGAACGGGGCCTGTTTCATGGGGAACTTCATTTGGATCGGCCATCCATTCAGGGCCTCTTAATTCATTCCCTACTGCGGGGGGCGGTTGCACAGGTCTTTTATTATAACGAGTTTGGGGCCATTTTTGTCCATCTAGACCATAGATAGGCACTGAATACCTGATATCCCCATCATCTAACAAAGCCATGTTAAAATGCTGTTGTAAAAGATTTCCCCTATTAGTGGGTCGCCTTACTGGCCCGACTGAATATCTTTCATTCGTTTGTTTAACAATAAAATCCCTTTGTGTGATTACAGGGGAAGGCCCTGTCCAAACCTCATAAGTAAATTCATTTCGCCGCCCGTGCATGGTTTGGGTTATCTTTTGTTCAGAATCCGCCGGGGACACTAAAATATCATAAGGCCCCTCATAAGGATTTAAGAAACCCGTACCGAAGCAGACTCGACACCTGTTTGACGGCTGTTTAGAAAATTCACGGGTCCGATCTTCAATTCCACAAGAACACGGTATCCCCGTAGTCCGCCTGATAAAAACCTTAACCCGTTCACCACCTTGCTGGGCAATCCAGGCGTTCCTGCGGACGGCCTCACGCCAAATATAATCCAATGTTTCAGTTTCAGTGGTTTGAACCGTTTGACAATAATTGAGATCAGTTTCCCTAAAACCCAATTCAGCTTCAGGATCCAAGACCACCGTTGTTATCCGATAAAATAAATTCCGGGCTAGGTTTGTCACGACCCTGTTACGAAGCGTGTGGTAACATATTTCCACAACGGAATCAGGACCGGGCCTTATCGGCTTGTCCACCTTTTCCACCAGGGGGTCAAAAACACCCTCTTTGAATAAGGTAACTTCCCCATTAGGGCCGAAAACTTCCATCACCGGGACGATCACGTTATCGATAACCAAAATAACATCAACAGGGCTGTTGGCAAAAACCGGTTCGGCGATATCCACAGACCCTTTCTTATAGATGGGGTTTTTAGTTCGCAATACCCATCTAGGGTCACTTGGGGCATCACCCTTAAACGCCCATCCCGTAGCCCAGTCCACCGTTTCCCAAACCACTGATATTTCAGTCTGGTCCCGATAAAATGTCCCCCCGATAGGATTTTCATTAAGCCTATAATAAGGCCCCCTATCAGAAACATCGGACCGGTAGATGTTCACACCCACTACGGTGAACTTAGAGTTCCCGGCTAATAAATTAGGGCTATCCCACCGTATATCTAAAGCACCCCTCATATAAGGGGCATACACAGTCCCGTTTTTAGGCGGTAACGGTTGCTCATGCGGCAAGGGTTCCCAGCCCGTTGTCATAAAAACGCTCCTTACGGATTAGGGGTCCGTCTAATAATAGCATCAGATCCCACGGTCCATTGTTCACCCGGTTGGATACCAAGCCTCTGCGCTGCGGTATCCAACACGTGCTGGCCTTGATCCCTCAATTGTTGCATGACACCCAACAAATGAGCCTTGCGGACCTCCAACCCTCCGATTTGAGTTTGGATATTCATGGATTGGGCCTCAAGAGATCGCAAAGCATTCATTTCATGATCTTCCAACTTCCCAATAATAGTGGGGTCCACGGGTTCCGCCTGTTCACCTGCAACATCCGGGGCCTGATTCTGTTCGTCCATTTTATTTTCACTCCTGTACAAAGAAAGAGTACAGTGTATTATACACCATCCCCATAGGGATAAAATTATAGAAAGATTACGGCAAGGGAGGTTAAACCTTATGATTCCAGAACACTTGATTCAATTCACACAAGAGCCTATCAAAGTTTTAGATGACGGGCATGTCCTGCTTGTCGATGTTATGGGAAGTGACCAAGCCATTGTTGATGCAGCCCGTGTTTCTTACGGGGCCGGAACAAAGCAAGTGTCCCGAGATCGAACTTTAATCCGTTATTTATTACGCCATCAACACACGTCACCTTTCGAGATGTGTGAAATCAAATTTAGACTCCGTGTCCCCATGGATTGTTGGCGACAAATTGTCAGGCATCGAACAGCTAGTATCAATGAATACAGCACTAGATATTCCGAAGCCGTTGATTCTTGTCAAAAAACACCACCCGATCAATGGCGTCTACAGGCTATAGATAATAAGCAAGGATCATTGGGGTCTTTAACAGAATGGCCTGATGATTATCTAAACCTTGCGGATTCCCCAGGGGATTATTTATCAGAACGTGAACAAACCTTACAAAAAATTGCCCGTAATGTTTATGATGAACGTCTAAAATTCGGGGTTGCCCGTGAACAAGCCCGAAAAGACCTGCCTCTATCTACATATACCGAAGCCTACTGGAAGATCGATCTAAAAAACCTGTTAAACTTCCTATCATTAAGAATGGATCATCATGCCCAACAAGAAGTCCGTGAATATGCTTATGCCATGTCAGAAATAGTAAAGGCATGGGTTCCACTTACCTGGGAAGCCTTTGAAGACTATGATGTAAGGCAAAAGGGCTTATTACTATCAAAAATGGAAGCACGGGGCATTATCAGGGCCATGGCCGTGATCAGCCGGGTGCCTGCTTCTGAAATGTTAAAAATAGCTATAAAAGAATCCGGCCTGACAGGGTTGGAAGCAAAAGAATTTGAAACAAAAATCCGTAACTTACTATGAACTAAAGTAAATCCCTCAAGGCTTCCAATAGATCTTTAGCCACTTCTAATTCCAATTCAATGGAGATCAAATCATCATCTTCCAGCCCGTCATCAGTACCCTCAAAGACACCCCTTTCCAAAGCGTCAACAATGTCATCTAACCTGCCAGAATCTACCAAGGCTTTCAAGTATTCATTCATGATCCGAAACTCCTAAAATTTTGGGTTTAACAGTAGGGTCCAGCACCCAAGGATGTGTTGGACCTTCACCTCTACACCATATAGAATCTTTAGTAGACCATTTAGTCCGGCCAACTCCCCGTTTACCATGTTTAAGGGCATATTCGGCCTTTTGAGCGTCTGAACGGGATAAATAGGGTCCATACAGGGCCGCCGGGGTCCAGGGCCTGTGTTTGGCCGTGTAACGCCCCCCACCGGCTATTTCCCCGTTATGTTGCCTGATCCTCCTGCAAGGATCGGTAGTGCAACCTACATAATGAAAACCCGGACGGCCATTACTTCGTTTTTCCAAAGACCGGATCACATAAACAAACCAAATTGATTCGATGTTCAATTCACTTCCCATGATAAAACTTTATTTTCACAAGCCGGACAATTTTGCCCCTCAAAAATCACCCTAGGACATTGATCAGGAACAGTTTCTGAAAACCCGTCAGCAGCCGATAGAATTGTTTGCTTACAATGAGCGCAAACAGAAACTAAAGAAAGGTTATTATCGGTTAAAGACGGCCCGTAAAAACGCCCTTCAACCCAATGACTGTCCATACACTTCCCCAGGTGGGGGCATGTTTGACAAACAAGATGGTCTTGAACGGGGATTAACATCACACCAGATTTTTCCAACACCCTAGTGGTGTCAGAATCATCAACTGTCACGGCTTTTAATACAACAGCAAAACCGTTATGTAAAACTGCCCAGTATGTAGAAACCATAAACCTATCACGAAAGAACATCTATCTATAGATTATACACAATAGAATGAATAATGGATTTAGGAAATGAACGTTTGAAAACTCGGCTACTTTTTCTTTTTCTTGCTTTTGGATTTAGTTTCGGATTTTTCTTTTCCAAACCCCTTTTCAGCCCAATAATCAGGCCATCGAGCTTTTTCGTATTCCACCCAAGTTGGGGTTGTCTCCTTCTTCTTAGACTCCCCCCCGCCCGGAGCCCCATTAATGGTCATGTAGCATCGATCTTTGGGATCACCTGTCTCATAATAACACTTATCTTTTTTTACAGGGGTCCACTCTCCCTGCCCCCGTCTGTTCGGTCCCGTCATACCATAGTCCTTTCTGCTGCCATGTTGACGACCCGCCAGAATACCGTCATCATCATCAGAAATCATTTCAATTAAGGCTATTTTCCGAATTGCTGGTACCAAATATTTTCGTGTTTCGGGATATTTATGGGCAACCCTGATCATTGCCAAGCTATCCAAACTAGCCGCTTTTCTCCGTCTCAAAATTTCCAACCGTGTCATGAATTCGCCCTCCAGACAAAATAACCCTCAAAAACCATAAAGGACATCTGCATTAATGCAAAACTATAAACAAAATAACGTACATCACTAATAATAAAATTATAGATAGATTATTTAGCCGATAGGTTTATCTTTTCTAACCTTAATCAGGGACAAACACACACAGGCAAGCACTACACCTAGAGTAACCAACCCAAGTAAAACATTAGTGACGATAATAGCAGTAACTGTAAAATCACTCATGGCCATGATCCCATCACCCCCAAAAAACACAACCTGTTTTTTACTTTTGCAAATATAATGCCAACAATAACTATTTGATATTGCTAAAAGGTCTAAAAAATTTATGTAGGGTTTCCTACATCGTGTTTGTTTTTCCAACATTTAGTGTATTTAAGATCTAGCGGCTAGCGCTTTTATTAGGGAGGGAAAGATCATGTGGATGGGCGAACCAATTAGAGTTACTTTGAAAGAAGACCTTACACGGTATGACAGTAGGCTTGTCCCAGGGGCCACCGGAACACTTGTGCCTTATTGGGTTACGGGGGCTTGGGGACGGGGATTTAATTTCGGGGCAGTTCAGTTTGATAATGGCCCCCTCATAGACATGGTTTTAGATAACCTTGAATATGACCAAGCAGGGGTCGATAAAATTGAAGCAAAAATAGCCCAAAACTCCGAAATTCTTAGAAAAACCGTCCGTAATGTCAGGGTGACAAGGACACCTGAAAACAAATTCAAAAAAATTACCTATGAATACTCACCAAACGATGACGGTAATTTTATAGAAACAGGCACTGAATTCTATAAAGATGCCCAAAGGCTGTTAGAGGCGTTCAAAGAATGGGGTGTAAAGGCAACGTTAGGCTAAATAAAAGATACTTGGACCTATAAATACCTTGCAATTTTAGTTTGGTTTAGGCATACTATAAGAGCCTTTATTATAGGGGTTATGGGAATGTCTAATAAGGTTCAATGTCCTGCCTGTGGAAAACTTATAGCAAATAAAGGTATCCCTAAACATACAAACGGGTGCCCAAAATGGGCAGAAGTGATAGGAATCCCGCCTTCAGAATTTAATTTTGACAAACACTTCAAGCGAAGGTTATGGTCCGATGATTCCTTATTAGGCACAGATTATACTACATGCCTTTTATGCCCACCAGACGAAATTAGGCTAAAAAGATTATCAGATCACCTTAAAGTAGTCCATGACGGCATGACAAAAGAGGATTATCAAAAGCTGTTTCCTGATGCACCTACAATAGCCACGAGCGTCCTTGCAGCACGGCAAAAAACTGTTATGGAAAGGTACGGTGTTGATAATGTATCCAAAGCTCCAGAAATCCAAATTAGATTACGGGATAATAATCGGGCAAATGACCCTGAAGTAAAACAAAAACGCCATAGAACAAACCTAAAACGATATGGCCATGAAAACCCACTAGGAGGCGTGAAAGGGGCAAAAAGGGCACGAGCTGGCATGTTACGAAAATATGGTGTGGAGAACCCCCAACAGGTTCCAGAAATCCGTGAAAAGACTTTGGCCACCACCGAAGCTAGATACGGGGATCAATACTTCTTTAGAACGGATGCTTTTAAGGTCAAGTTTCAAGAAACAAGTCAGGAACGATTCGGGACGGATCACCCTATGCAATCAGATAAAGGGAAAGAATTGTTTACTCAAGGCTACATTGAAAAGTACGGTGTAGAACACCATTTTCTTGTCCCTACAATCCAACAGCAAGCCTACGCAACTAATTTATTAAATCACGGAGGCAAACACTCACAACAATGCCCCGAAGTTTTGAAAAAAGCCCGTAAAACTTGGATTCAAAAGCATGGCGTTGACAACCCTGCTAAAGTTGAAGCTGTCAAGATCAAAATAAAAGATACCTGGACTCGTAAGCATGGAGTTCCTTTCCCACCTCAAAGTTTGTGGATCAACCAAGATCACCAGTTCCCCAATCAATTAGAGCAATTTGTTCAAACACTTTTACCAGATAATATTATTTATTCAGGTGACGGTTCATATTGGATAAGGGCTTCAGGCCAAAGCCGATCCCGCAATCCCGACTTCGTAGTCTTGACGGCGGAACAGGCACAGGCTTATAGGGATGGGTTGTCATTAAATGAAATTCGTGTTTGTAAAGTTATAGAGGTTTTTGGCGACTACTGGCATGGTCCAAAAGTGCGGGGAAAATCAAGAATTGAACATGAACAGGAAGTTTTAGACTATTATTCTAAACTTAATATAAAATGTCTTATATTATGGGAAAATGATATAAGAAAAAATACTGAAAATGTGAAGAAACGTATAAACTTATTTCTAAATAAAATTTCTGGGAGACAGGATTCCACGGCCTAAATTTGGTCCGAAGGCGCTGCGGGTGCCCAGGCCATGACGTGGCTGCTGCAACCCTTTTATAAACTTAACCGTCCGGGGTTTGGCTTCTGTGGCCTTATCAAACTGATTATTTGCCGCATCCATTAAGGATTGATACTTGCTAGATTTTTCAATATCAAGGCTAACCCCCCCGATGGAGTATGAAAATTCGTCTACCGTCCAATTGGCCATTAAAGCAAAACAGGCTTGTACTATCCCGTACCAAATTATAGCTGTCTTCCAAGATGGCATTCCAGAAACCATCAGGTCTAATGTCGATGCCATGCTATGACTCATAGGGGGAAACATATTCCACCAGTCTAAGGCGGACACTAGGTACTCATATAATTCACGATCTTCCCATACTTGTCCAAAAACCCTGTTATATTGCCCTAAATCCCCTTCATGTTCTGGGGGTCTAAAATGATAAAACTTATCCGGGGAGTTTGACACTACAATACCTGATCGGATAAGTATAAAGTTATGCCAATCTTCTGTAGTCAGGTCATACATAAACTGACGATGTTCAATTTCGCCGCAATTTTGCATCAAGCAAATTCCAACTTTGGAATCCCCGCCCCAACTGCCCTGGATAGGATCAGGCTCACCATCTTTGGAAACACACAATAAGCTCGTGCCTGAACCTGATTTACATGCCTGTTCCATAGTGATCTTTTCTGTGGGGCTGATAAAAATTCGATGGCCTGCCGTAAGTACAAACGGGCCTTTTTCAGTTGCCCCCCTATAGATTGTTTCCCACGGGACTTCGGCCCTGTTCACCATGATAATGTGTTTCCATTCAATCATGCCGGTAGGGGACACCGTTCTAGTCCGTAGTTTTCCCGATTTGAAAGCAGCCTGAATCTTTTCATGTTGTTTAGTTTGCCCTATCAGAATATCCCAAAGATCGTCCATGCGGACAGTAATCAAACCCCCGTCAATCTCTACCTCGACCTCTTCTTCACCCCCCACACATTGATCTCTTAAATGCATCCGTAGCTTATCTATCATCATACGGGAAGCAAGGCTGTAACTTTCAATACCCAAAGTGCTATTCTGTCCAAGCACCTTAAAAATTTGAACTACTTGCTGCACTGGTGACGAAACATATTGTCTAAAGGTCCACTTGATATGATATTCGCCCGAAATGGCCGCAGGGGGCACTTGCAGGGCGGCATAATACTCACCGATCTGTGGATTTACAGGGGTTCTATTAGGGTCGCCTATCAAAACCTCCACTGGGACGGGACCGCTTTCATCATAAAAATATAAAGCAAAAGATATTTCAGCGGCGTTGGTCGGGACATTCTGGGAATCTACTAAAAAGATATTCAAATCCCCCCTACCCAAAGTTTGACCGGGTTTCATGTTTACCATGCCAATTCCTTATTGAATATCATCTGGTGTCAAAGAATCTACAACAAACGGAGTCCAATCCGCTGGAACCTCTTCTAATATAAGTTCTAATGTCGCCCTAATGATAGGGATAAAAGATTCCGGAGCTTTGGCCCTTACTACAATAGCCAACACTTCATCATGATCGTCAATAGATAAAAATTCAACATACCATTGGGAATATATGTCCTGAAAAATCCTAAAAGCGTTTATATCATCAAAATCACTTTCTTCATCATCCTCTTCAATGACAAACTCCCCTTCAAAACCATCACCAGGGGTTTCGTCATCTTCAAATATGGTATCATCACTGTCATCTATTGGCTCATCTATAAAATAAAACAAAATCGGGTTCACTATTGCACAAAAGGCACTTGCCGCCAACACCCAGATTAATAAATCAACGCTTTCAAAAGGGTGCCCCATAAAAACCACAACTAAATATAACATGAATGCGCTTACCAATCCCGTATAAAAAACAGATTCAAAGATTTTTGCTGTCCAACTCCAATACTTTAGAACAGTGATTTTATTCTAGATAACATAACACAATCCGTAAACCGCTAAAAACGCTTGCCAACCCATTGCCATACCATAACCTCCTTATTTTTACAGGAAAGTTAGAGTTTTCATGGTTTTTACTTCATCGGCATAGGTCAAAGCCGCTACCTTGGCCGTTCGATTATAATACTGATTTTTCAAATCCTTTGAACTTTCAGGGCAACCGAACAGAAAATAAACCCTGCTACCTTCCCTTTCCGTGCCTTGGAATTCTACCCCAGCAACTTTAAGATAAGCGGCAAAATAGATGTCAGCCGTTCGGATTCTTTTATTTTCCGTATTCATATTACTTAAGTCTCCTTACAAAATTAGAACACCCTGTAATATGAAAAGCTATAGACAAAATAGTGAAAGGGGGGCGAGGCTAGTCTTCGATCAACTCACCTTCAAAGGTATAAACACGGGCTACCAGTTCGGTCTCCCCTGTGGGTGGTACGGGGACCCCATTCCACTGTACGGCCCTAGGTTTACCCAGAATGATGCCATTAGTATCATAGGCAAAATTAGGGTTGGTAAACCGATGGCGTTTGGTCCAACCACGAAGGTTCCCCTCGACCGCCGATGCCCTCAAAGCCCCCGTCAGTTCCACAACGGGCAATCTCACATAACCGGGTTCATCAGGGTTCAAAAACCGGCCTGTAGAGTAGAACTTACCCTGGGTTGCGGCTTCGACCAGGATATTCCGTTCATCTTTACCCAAGAATTCCTCATCTTCATTGGTGATAATGGTATTCCTAGGCACGATATAGGTCTCTCCGGACAAAATCCTCAAAAGGGTTTCCACATCGCCAAAAGACTTGGAATTAACCGCTTTACCGTCAAAATCAGTGCCCGCTGTCCCACCTGAATGAATATCACAAAGAACTTCGTTGATTTCCTCAACATCCAGGTTTTCACCAAAATATACCAAAGCCATGATGGATTGGGCTAACGTCTGGGCATCGGCTGGATCGAGTCGGCCAGCGGTTGCCAAAGCGACGCCACCGGGCTGTACACATTCACGCAAATATGCGGCCAAACCAAACTCGGTTTTCGGGGTTGTAAAACAATCATTACCGCCCCCTGTAGTATCCCCCACCACAGCGTCAGAAGCAGCCTTCAAAACGGTCATGCGTGTGCCCCCGGCATAAGCATCACCCACAACCAAAGTCTCCCCAACGGGGCTATCTGCGCCCCGCAGGTAGAAAGTTTGGCCAGGGATGTACCTACCAGAATCCGGAGGGCCATCCTTCACTACAGTCCTTTGATGATTCATAGCCGGACCGTAGTACTCCAACCGTAGGGACGTATTGGGAATCAGGTCCAGCACTTGAAGGTTCGCCCCAGGGCAATCCGAACGGACGGGAATAATATATGCTCTTGCAATTGACATTTTATACCTCCCTTATACCATTAAAGTGCCGTTGTCATTATAAACAACAATAACCGTGGCACTATCAACTTGTTCAAACAGATTCTTTTGATATGCCCAGGGAAACCTTGGGATCACCCCACTTTGAGGCCACAATGTCACGGGGGGCATACCGAGCTTAGCCATAAACACAGCTATCTCGCCGTCAGCAATAGAGTCCAACAATTCTTTCGACACATAAGTGTGCCTAATCGGTTTGATTTCTTTTAGGACGGGATCGCCACCTACATTCATGGGCCGGATTTCCCCACCCAACATTCTGGTATCGTGAACCATCACGGTCTTACCAAAACCACCCTTACGGTCCAAATCCCACTTAACAGCGGAAATCTTTGAGGCCCCCGCTGGTAGCAAATACCCTCGGCCTGCCATTATGGACAACATCTCTTCTACTTCAAAGGTAGAATTAGCAGAATCAACATCAACGTTATCCACACCCTGAACTTGATTGATTAAGTTATTAATAGCAGCTTCTGTCAAAACACCACCAGCATCCATTTGACCGATGATCAAAGCGGCTGCTTCATTGAGTTGAGCCGCCGTCCAAACATCACCCATGCCAACAGTAGGTTCTACGGTATCGGCCAAATAAGCGGCCAAACCATAAGTGTCTTGTAGGACCACCCCCGTTGCTGACAAATACAAAGGATCATTTTGCACCCTGTTTACATACCGAGCTTGACCAGGGGGATCGTATGCCGGAACTCGCAACGATTCTGATCTAAGGCTTTTGATGTAAACAGTACCGTCCGGGATATCTTCCCGCACCAAACAGATAAAGGGCATAGGACACCTCCATGTTTTAGCTAGGGGAAGCCAGTCTCCCCTTTTCTATTATTTGATAATTATAGAAAGATTACCCAAAATCGTTGGCCTGTACTTTATCCGACATGGCCTGTGGTCGCCCTTAATTCAAAAAAAGCTGCGTCCTCTTTTGCAGCCAAGACAATTTCTTTATACCTACCGCTTACAGAAACAGATTTTCCAGCCTCTACAAGAAACATAGACTCAAATAACCCGAAAGAAACCAACATGTCTTTATCAGTAGCTGTTATAACCATGTTAGTACAGGGTTTAGGAAATATAATATGCATGGGGGTCGGATCTTGCATAGACATATCAACAACAGGAGGCTCCCCGGAATCACAATCAGTACCCGCTGGGGCGTTCCCGGAAATAGTAATACTTCCTGTCACTGCCCCATAAAATTTGGGCGGTGGGATTACTAAAATTGGACCTAAAATTGGTTTTCCATTGTTCACCGCCCCTTGAACTTCCTGCCATGCCCCAGCCCTGTGTTCCTGAACCCTTACATAAACAGGAAAGTCATCACCGTTAAAGGGATTGCCTGCTAAATTTAGAAAATCATCCATGTCAAACATAAAAGTTGTCTGACCCCGACGATTTTCGTCTAGCATCCGCCCACTTTTAATAACCGAAGGAGACTGGGACACCCTATCCTTCAAGGTCTCCAACATAAGTGTAGGGTCTTCAGTACTTACATCCGCCCCATCCAAATCCCCATAAGCATCATTAACCTTCTTAGACCCCCACAACCTATAACGATCTGTACCCTCCCTGTTACGAACAGCAAGGTCAACTAAATGCGACGATCTTTGCATTATTCTGGGAGCTAGATCTAAAGGCCCGTATACACTCATGTTCTTTTCCCCCGTTTCCGTGCCTCATAAGAGGCAACGTTCTTACCCCGTTCCTTTGCTAACTTGGCCGCATCAGCCCAAGAGTCCACTTGTTCACCATCAACATTAGGAATTAATTCCACTGTTGGATGGTGCTCACTTTGCCGATATTTTAATTTGCGATTCTTTTCAGCCATCTGCCCTCGGACTTTAACAGCCTTCCCCGGCCAAGAGTCCCCTGATAAAGCAAATTGTATGTTACTACTTAACAAACGTTTAGACATAATGCCACAATCAGGGCAAGCCTGGGCATTTTTAGATTCTGACATCGGTAAATCCAAATCAAAACCGTTTAAGCAATTAGGGCACTTGAAGTTATAGACGGGCATTTCAGTTATCCTCTTATTTTTTATACCTACTGGCAACCCTACAGGCCAGCAACACATCCCAATGATAGACATTACCAACAATAAACGGATAAGATGCTGTTTTTGCTTGTTGTAGTTTATAAGTCCCCATCCGATCCAACACTGCCAGAATATGCTTACAGGCCCAATGATGACCATTGGGGTCTTTTATATCAGGTGAGGCAGCCGTGCCCACCGGCCTACCTAGTAAATAATCGTTGGTTTTTGCCCAGTATTCGGGGCCTTGCCACCTCCAAAACGGGCATGAGCATGACACAAAAACATCACACTTTTCAGGGCGGGTTATGTTTTTTCTCGGCCTGATTAATTTCACACGGATTTTATAAGGGGTCTCCTCAGACCCGTCGGCTTCAAACAGCCACATCAAGTTGGCAGAATCTACTCTCTTTAACTTAATCCTTACGGCTTTGGATTTTTGAATAAGGTCTTTGCTACTATTATTTCGTATTTCAGGTATTTTCATAGCCATCTTATTCACGAAATCATGGCCTTCTGGGATAACCCTAGTCGATCCGGGATTATTATAGGTTTCAGTTATATTCAATAGATTACTTGGTTCACGTTCGGGGCCGGAAAACACATAAGAATCCCCCCGTGTAAAATACTGATCCGGTGGGGTGGTAGTGTTTTCAGGCTTCCAGATCATAGTCCCTAAACCATCGGCCCTTTTATCCAAAGCATCATTACCTAAAACTATATCCTCACTATCAACAACATCGTCAATATCATGATATTCAAACACCTTATCCAAGTAATCAATAAACCTGTCAATATCGTCTTCATCTGGGATAACCACGATATCAAAAAATTCCTCTAAGTCAAAATATTCTGTGTCGTCATCGAACTCAACGATAATAAAAAATTCGTCAACATCTACCCCTACGACCCATCCCCATACGTCAATTTCCATGAACCAAACAGGGATGGGGTCTAGGGTGAATTCAATCATGGCTTTTTTCCGATTGTCTTTTGCCCTTTCTTTATTGCTGACATAACCCCCGCTTGGTTTGCGCTCAAACGCTTGGGGCTTATCCCGCCTGCGCTGCTTATCCCTTTGTAATTTCGGATTTGTCTTATTCTTTCGATACCATTTTTTAGTATTATTCTTTATTTTTTGCCTGTTTTTACGGTAGTAATCTTTATAATATTTTTTAGCTTGGCCTTTTTGAGTTTTTTGTTTATTAGTGCCGGGGTAGGGCGGGCCGTTCATAGCCGCTGTTATATCGGGCCTGACTTGGTTATACCCTCTAGAATTATCCACCCAAGGATGTTCATCAAAATCCGCCCCTGGTACGGCCATTGTACGCACCAAATCTTTATGCAAACTACGGCCATCACCATAAGGGCCTTCATCAGACCCAGGGGGGACGTTAAAATAAGGCTTCCCGACGGGTTTTGATCTTGTATTAGGAGGTGACGGTAAAACACTATGGGGTTCGTGGTTTTCTGTAATAGGATGTACCAAGGTTTTATACCCTGATAAATCCGAAACTGATCTGCTTCGACGGATCATTGAACAAACCTACCGCAAGCGTCGGGCTTGGTACTTCCTGGCAACACGTTCAGAAACGGATTCTTTAAGCTTAGGCTTGCCAAAAGCCGATGATACCGCCTCTTCAACCAACCGCTTATCGGATATGGGCAACCGAGCGTCCAGAAAATCCTCACCCATCTTAGCCAAAGCCAAACTAGTTCTGTCCAAAGCAATATCCATTTGATCTAAACGTTCTGGAATACCCTCAATAATATCCCCGGCCCTTTGATAAATATGCTCTTTAGCAGGTGAACTCTCTACAATCTGCAAAGCCCTATTCACCATGTGACGAAGCCTGTGGGATTCCAAACGTGAACGAGTAACACCCTCGGTTAACAAAGCCCAAGTAGCCTGACTGCTAGCCCTTTTACGATATTGCGACATGATTAAAGAAACCTCCAATAATAAATGACCCTAATAAGGAAATTTTTATAATATGATTAACGGAAGGGGGGTTTATTGTTTCTTAGCTATTATATCTTGAACACGCTTGCCAAAAGCTGCACCTTCAATTTCAGTAATTTTTGCCAAAGCCACAGGGTCATTACCGTACTTTTCGGCAGCTTTTTGAATACGGTCTATTCTTCTACCTTTAGTGTTATCCCACTTGAATTTAGATTCTTTAACAGGAGGTGTGATCTTGACAGGGTTTGGGCTATCCAAACGGTCTAGCTCACTGGTAACGTCTTTATCATCTTTAATCATAGTTTTTTGTACAGGGGATCCTAATTTAGCAACGGGAACCCCAGCGTTTTCATCAGGGGTCTGACTCCGATCATTCTTATCAAATTCTAAATTTGTTCCTTTTTGATCAAAAGTTTTAATCACTTGAACATCAACAGAATCCTCGTAGGAAGCCACGACTTCAAACTTCGGCTTAGTCGGGGCTGGAGGCTCATCACCCACCCCTGGATACTCCACTTCCAAAATTTCGGATTCCCGAGACTCCACAACTACACGGGGAGTTTCTTCAGCAGCGTTATAAGTTGCATTTGCCTGTTTACGGGCCTTTGCCCTATCCTCAATGCTACCTACAACACGTTCGTCTTCTTGTGCCGCTTCTATAACAATGACATCCCCACGAGTATTGCCTATAGATTGGGCGGGCCTTACCTCGATGGGTTGTGGTGTTATGGCTTTAGGTTCAGCACCTTCAAGCTGTAGCCAACCGGCCCGGATAGCTGATATCAACTGTGGGGCATTATACTCATTAGAACCTACCCTCAAAAGGGTGCCATCATATTCCAGAACCTGCCCCTGCCTAAAATCCATCTCCAGAGCTCCAAAATGGAAACTGTTAATTATCTTCAAAGTCTTAAACTGTCCTGGTGTGAAATCCATAACCACAAACTCCTTTAGATTTTCAGATTGCCCTACGGCCCTTCACTTTACTATACCCTAAAATTTTGAACACCTCTAGGAATTTCCCTAACTTCAATATAAGAGGCCCCCCAAACTATTTTTTAATGACTCAAATGCTTTATAAGGATCAACAGCATCCCCACAAGTAAAAACATCAACAGCCGCATATTTATGTTCCGGCCAAGTATGGATTGCTAAATGGGATTCCGCGATAACAACCATTGCCGAAACGCCGTAAGGACTAAAATGGTGTCCTGTTTTACTGACAACTGTAAGGTTAGCTACTTCACAAGCTAAATCCAAGGCTTTTATGATAACATCAGGATCGTTTAGATTCTGGGAACAATTGGAAAAAATCCGCTATTAAATGTCGTCCTAAAATATCCATCCCAGACCCCCTGACAAAAAAAATGCCCTGGGAAAAGTTTCATAACAACCCTTCCCAGGGCAGTTAAAGAATCCGTCTCGAACCTAACGGTTAGCGAGCGATGGTCAAGCGGGCCAGACCCTTCGGGTTGAAGGCTCCGATACCCAAGTTCTCAAACACGCTGAAACCGATAGTCCGGGCCTTGGGATCGTCCGCCGACAAAACGGTCAGTTCAGTACGAACGGGGATCCGACCAAAGTGTTCGGGCTCACAACAGATGTATACAGTTCCCGCTGGAACCAAACGGGACGTTACAACTTGTGCACCCCACAAGGTAGCCATAAGACCAGACTTCAGCAAGACACCCTGGGACTCGATGTCCAGAATATCCCGCCCAAATTTACGCAGGTCAGCGTAATCACGGGCGTTCGCATAGACACGAGCGACCCGCAGGTCATGTCTTTCAACCAGGGCAAAAGCGTCGGCCAGAACAGCCCCAGAAATCGGCGCAACGACCGGAATATCGGGGTTGGTTCCACCAGGAACGCTGTCAAAACCGGCAGTGGCAATGCTGTCCAGAATAGCGAAAGCTCGCTCATCTTCTGCCGCCTGCACTTGGGCACGGGCCAAATCTTGAGCGCGTTCGATCAAGTCGAATCTTCGTTCTTTAATTTGGGTAAGAGGAATTTCAGGGTTACTCGCAATCTCAAACAAGGGGAAAATCACCCTACGGGGCTTGGTGACGGCAATGATATTCTGGCCTTCTTCACCAACCACATAAGCGGTAACATCAGGATCCTTGTCATAGATCGGAATAGCGCCGTCAGGAAGCTGTTCGACCAAGAAGGTCTTTCGGGCTACTGCGGCATAATCTCGGCGAAGACGCAACGGTTGAGTCATCGACGCTGCCAGTTTCTGACGACCGGCAGGGGTCTTGATGTACTCAGAGATGATGCGCTGCCGTACAGCATTGGAAACGGTATTTTCCATGATCATCACCTCCATTAAATTCTTGCGTCAAAGACCAATTCCATTTGCGTCGCATCGGGTGGCATCTTCAGAATCCCGATGGTAGTCGAACTGTTATCAGCATTAGCTACAAAAGATTCTGCTGTCACAGTGATATCATCGGTACTGACGATTGCATTACCAGCAACATTCAAAATGGTAGCTGGCATCAAGAACCCGTTACGGGACGCAATTAGACGTTGGCCGCTAACGTAAACTAGAACTGCGCCTGCGGCTGGATCGCCAGCAACAGTCTCCCCGATCAGTGCCGTTTCATACAGGCTGTCACCATAAGTACCCCCTGCGGATACATATGGCCCAAGCCCAGAGGCTACACCAGGGATATTCTCGAAGGCGTTGCCATTGGCCGAGTTGATAAACACGCCCAGAGGCCGATAACCCTGCCTTTGCAGTACATTACCTTGAATTGCCGTCTGGACCGCATTAGAACCCGGCCCCCCAATAAAGTTCGACCCCGCGTCCGGTCGTACAAACGCAACGGAACCAGAGAGGACGCCGCTCGAAATCGGGTCAACTCGGGTGGATACGTTAGTGGCGACCGCCGTAGGGTTGTTCTGGGTGAACGCATCATTCGTCAACACTGCAAGGGTATTCCGAACGCCAAGGTTCAAAATCCTCAATGCTGAAGAACTCTCCGTCCATCCCCCAGAAGCCTGCCCATGCAGTGGCATAGTACTCCCTCCCGCACCTTGTTACAGGTGACACTGGATGATGGTAACAACCCACGGCGATCCTAAAAAAGCCGTGGAACCTGCAAGATGATTTTAATTGCAATCACCCTACACTATGATTAGTGTGTTTATAGACAAAATAACGTAAATTATTTTATCCATGAGATAAATATTTCGAGGATGTGAGAGCTGTCTATCTATAAGAGGCTAGATTCACTACTTAAACACGTCAGAAACGTCGGGGGCTGTCTGCCAAAGGGCGGACAATTCACCAAGTTCGTCTTTCTGGCTAGCAGTCCTAACCTGGGAACCCAAGGTGCGGGGGCCACGGGAAGCCTTGCGAGGCTGTGGCTTTCGGGAAGCTTTTTTCTTAGTGGCTACAGGGGACTCTTCAAAATCAGCTTCGATTTCGTCATCAGCTTCAATTTCGACTTCGTCATCAGCCTTTTTCTTAGAAGACTTCCCAAAAATAGCCGCCAACAAAGCATCGTCTTCAGCGGTCAAAAGATCTTCGTTGCCTTCAACTCCCATCGGATCATCCGTTGGCCCGAACAAATCATCGGCAACTTCGGTGTCTTCGCTAATAAGATCCTCATCAGCTTTGATTTCGTCATCATTGGCTTCCAATTCATCATTGGCTTCCAATTCGTCATTTGCCCAACGTCGCCGTTTCCGAGAAGCCTTTTTACTGGACTGCACCTTTTCAATCTCAGCAAGTTTTTCTTCGATTACAGCCAATTTTTCATTCAATTCTGATTCAAGTTCTTCTACAGCTTCTTTTGCACTTTCATCATTGGCTTCCAATTCATCGTTAGCCCAGCGTCGCCGTCTGGCAAGGCGCTGCCGCATGGCCCTACGCCTACGGCTGGCAGTGATAGGATTCTCCAATTCATCAGCCTCTAATTCATCTTCAGCTTCAACTTCATCATTGGCTTCCAATTCGTCATTTGCCCAGCGTCGCCGTCTGGCCATGGCCCTACGCCTACGGCTGGCAGTGATAGCATCGATTACAGTATCATCAGCTTCGATTTCATCATCATTGGCTTCCAATTCATCATTGGCTTCAACTTCGTCATTTGCCCAACGTCGCCGTCTCCACGAAGCACTTTTCTTACTGGACTGCACCTTTTCAATCTCAGCAAGTTTTTCTTCGATTACAGCCAATTTTTCATCTACGTTAGCTCCCAATTCCTCGACGGCTTCCTTAGCATCATCATTGGCCGTACGATACCTACTTGCCCGCCGTCTCCAAGAAGCCTTTTTACTGGACTGCTTTTCTTCCAAATTCGCAATCTGCTCTTCAATTTCAGCCAATTTTTCATTCAATTCTGATTCAAGTTCTTCTACAGCTTCTTTTGCACTTTCATCTTCAGCTTCAACTTCATCGTTAGCCCAGCGTCGCCGTCTGGCAAGGCGCTGCCGCATGGCCCTACGCCTACGGCTGGCAGTGATAGGATTCTCCAATTCATCAGCCTCTAATTCATCTTCAGCTTCAACTTCATCATTG
>Ga0255343_1001792_pt1 | contig 27259 bp, 12 predicted proteins | sample wastewater_treat_4_FD_192413 | JGI IMG/M metagenome (GOLD analysis project Ga0255343, IMG submission 192413) | Wastewater microbial communities from Lulu Island WWTP, Vancouver, Canada - plant16 | ecosystem: Engineered > WWTP > Wastewater > Unclassified | place: Canada: Vancouver, British... | reverse complement strand
GAAGCGGTGATCTCCTTCCCGAACTTCGCCTGCCTCGAGGTGCGGCGTGAATTGCTTGTGAAAGGGCGCATGCCCAAGGGCAAGCAGCTCCCCTTCGAATGGTACAATACGCCTAACATCCATCTCTTCACCCTCAAGGATTTCCGCGAATTATGCCGCAAGGACAACATCCGCATCCTGGATCTGATCTGCCAGGGCCGCGGCTTCGCCGAGCGCGCATTGTTAGCGCTGGGCTGGAAAAACCTCGGTGCGTCGAAGGTGATCGTACGCATCGGAAGAGACGACTAGGAGCCCATCATGCAAAAATGGCTAGAACAGAACCTCAACCCGCTGGCTGAAGCACTCTCGCCCTGCAAGAACTGCCCGATCGCCAACACCGAGCGCGACGTCAACCTGCCCGGCACCGGTGCGGTGATCGGCGTGCTGGACGCCCTGCTGGCCGTGCTCTATCCCGGCTGCCACGGACAGACGCCGATCGCGCATGACGCCTGCGGTAGCCACATCAAGGACACGCTGAGCGACATCGCGTTGCGGCTATACGACCAAGCCCACCGCGCCTTTGAATACGCCTGCAAGCGGACCAAATGCGAAGATTGCCGCGATTGCGAGGCCAAGGCACGTCAAGCCGTGGCGGCGCTTCTGGGCGGCCTGCCCGCCATCCGCGACATGCTGGAAGAGGATATCCAAGCGGCGTACGAAGGCGACCCCGCCGCCGTTTCGACCATGGAGGTCGTGATGAGCTACCCCGGCCTTTACGCGATTACCGTGCACCGGATCGCCCACGCGCTCTACCGGGAGGGCGTGCCGCTGATCCCGCGCGTGATGAGCGAGCACGCGCACTCGCGCACCGGCATCGACATTCATCCCGGAGCCACTATCGGCCCGGGTTTCTTCATCGATCACGGTACCGGCGTCGTGATCGGCGAAACCTGCCGCATCGGTAGGCGCGTCAAGCTTTATCAGGGCGTCACGCTCGGCGCACTCAGCTTTGCCAAGGACGAAGCCACCGGCATGCTTGTCAAGGGCACCAAGCGCCACCCCGATGTCGGGGACAATGTGGTGATCTATGCCGGTGCCACTATTTTGGGCGGCGATACCGTCATCGGGCACGACGCGGTGATCGGCGGTAACGTCTGGCTGATCCACTCGGTGCCGCCCGGCTCCAAGGTCTATAACCAGACCCCGAAACCAATGGTCCGTCCCGTCCGCGATGATTCTTGTGTCTGATCCCCGTACAGACAATCGGTTGATGACAAGGATGTGCGAAGATCATGCGTTCCTGGTGAAAGGGAGAGCAGAGGGTCGGGGGCGCGGGCGTCCTCGCCCGCAACAGCGTGTCTTGTAAAAGGCTAACGCGTACATGTGCTCGGTTTTATTTTTGACAGGATTGACAGGATTGACAAGTATGTCTGCTCCAAAACCATTCGCCCCGTCTGAAATCCAGCGCCGCCTGCGACGGTTGCACGCCGCGCTGCGGCGGCAGCGGCTCGACGCCCTGCTGGTAACCACCCCAATCAACCGCTTCTACTTCACCGGACTGGAGGCCTCGAATGGCGTGCTGCTGAGCGAGCGCGGTGCGCCGCCTGCGTTCTACACCGATTTCCGCTACCTCACCATGGCGCGGCGTATGGCACCGTGGCTCCCCACGCACCTGATCTGGAAGCCCGCGCTGGAACCGGAGGTCGTAGCAGGGCTGGGACACAGTTGGCGTCGTGTCGGTTATGAAGGGGCTATGCCCGCCGCGCGCTTCCTGAAATTGCAAGCCGCCCTGCCGGATGTCGAATGGGTCGACGCCACCGCGCTGATCCAAAGTCTGCGCGCCATCAAATCGCCGGAAGAACAGCACCGCATGCGCGCCGCGATCGCGGCGAACGACCGTCTTTTCGAGAAAACCCTGCAACAGACCACTCCCGGCATGAGTGAATGGGAGATCGGCGCAATCATACGCCGCGAGGCCGAGCGGCTGGGGCAGGGCGAGTCCTTCCCCGCCATCGCCTGCGTGGGACGCAATGCCGCCGAGTGCCACCACCAGCCGGACGACACCGTGCTGCGCCGCGGCCAGCCGCTGCTGGTGGATTTGGGGCTGAAACTGGACCACGTCTGCGCGGACATGACCCGCTGCGTGTCGTTTGGAACGCCGACGCCGCTCTGGCGCGAGATCTATCAGGTCGTACTGGCCGCCAATCGCGCGGCGATACGCGCAATCCGTCCCGGCGTGCCGTGCAAGGCCATTGATGCCGCGGCACGCGATATGATCAAGCAGGCTGGATACGGCGCTTACTTTGGGCACAGCCTAGGACACGGGCTCGGGCTGGAAGTGCATGAATCGCCCAGCTTCAGCACAGAGTGTACGACCGAACTCGCTCCCGGCATGGTACTTACGGTCGAGCCCGGCATCTATCTGCCGGGACGGCTGGGCATCCGCATTGAAGACGTGATCCTCGTCACCAAGAACGGCTGCGAGGTGCTCACCCGCACGCCGCGCGAACTTCCACGCTGCGTGCGGATTTAGGATTTGAAATTTAGGATTTAGGATTTTAGTCCGCCGAAGTGGAAAAACTCCTAACTCCTAAATCCTACCTACTAACTCCGCGCAGGGCGCGGCTAGGGCATCGAGATCCTCAGCCGCAGGAAGCGGCGCGGAGCGTCGGTCACTGGTATATCGTGGCGGAAGGTGTACCAGAGCCATGTGCCGTGATCTTCGGGAGGGAGCGGCATCGAAACGCCTAGCTCTGTCCAATCCTGAACCAGCAGATCGTCGCACGCCTCGACGGTGAAGATCACGTCGGTGGCCAGCGGGTTCTTGCGGTAGGAGAGCGTCAGGTACCCCGCCGTGACCCCGCCAGTCATGGCTAACCCAACATCGGGCCACATCGGATCAAGCGCCATGGCGTACTCCAGCCAGTTCACCAGACCATCGCCGTCTGGATCGGCGGTCATGCCGATGATCGTCTCATTGGTAACGCCGGAGCCGAAATTATCGAGCTGCCAGGCCGTGTACCCGCCGGTTGGCGCATAGGTCCCGGTGATCTCGATGTCATCCAGGCAAACTCCCTTGCCCCATCTGGCCACGCCATCAAACGCGATGACATACGCGGGCGAGGGCGAAGGCAGCGACACCACCACGTTGCTCCATGCCGGCACGGAGGTCTTGATCGTGAGGATCGGCGTCCACACATCTTCAGCGGCGTTGGTCTTGACCAACACGCGCACCTCATCCCGGCCTTTATCGGGTGCCATGCACAGCCAGAATGAGAGCTGCGGATCGGTCATGTTCTCACCCATGTCCAAGGTAGGCGAGATCAATCTTACCTGTTGTGCGGATGTGGACATCGACCGCAGGTACAGGTTACGAGTTCCGCTGTGTGCACCGGACGGCGTACCAGACGGGCTGCCGTTCCCGACGTACCACTTCAAAGAACTGCTGGCGGTCATATTCACTTGTGACCATCCAAGCGGCAACTCGGAGCTGCCCTCAAAATCTTCAACCAAGGGCAGGCGCCGGAAGTTGGTCACGGCAAGCGAGAAGGCGTTGGTGCTCGCCAACCCCATGGCGTCAACCACGCGGATTGTCACCGCCTTTTGTCCCGCTGCTGTCGGCACGCCGTCCAGCACACCATCTGCGGCCAGCGACAATCCCGGAGGCAACGTCCCGGAGACAAGCTCCCAGGTGTACGGCTCGACGCCGCCGACAGCTTGCAACGTTTGCGCGTACGCCACGCCGAGATTGGCACCCGGCAACACCTCGAGCGTTGTGATGATCGGCGCAAGGGAGCCGTCCGTCACGCGCACATTGTCGATACACACACCATGACCGAAGCGCGAAGTGCCTTCGAAGGCCAAGAAGTAGTTCGTAGAGGGATCGGGCAGGTCCAGTGAACACAGGGTCCATTCAGGCACGTTGTTCGTGTAGGTAGCCAGCAGCGTCCAGTCTGCCGCTACGGAAGATTTGACATACACACGCAACTCATCCTGCTGCGTTGATACGCCGTCATACAATTCGCGCATGCAGTGCCAGAACTCCAGCCGCGGCGTGGCAGGCGCCGCCCCCAGATTGATACCGTTTTTCGTCACCAGGCGAGTCACCTGGTCGGTCTTTTGATCATCCCACAGCACGGCGTTGTAGGCACCCTCGTACGCCTGCTCGGGCAGATGGATGGTGTCACCATTACCGCCACCATTCTGGAAGGCCCAGAGCAGCGTGTTGGTCATGGTCTGCTGTATCCACCGCTGCGGCGTCATACCGCCAGTTTCAAAGCCTTCACTGAACAGCGCCACACGCGGCATCGCGACTTCAAGGGTAAAGGTTTTCACGAGCGGCGGTACGGCATCGCCGACATCCGTGAGAACCACATTGAACGCGCGGGTTTCCAAGTTTGAGGCGATTCCGCTGATGACGCCATTGGTACTCAGCGAAAGCCCTTGCGGCAACTCCGCCCCCGCCTCCAATTCGAAGGAGTACGGCCCGATCCCGCCTTCCGCGCTCAAGGCATACTGGTACGGCTCTCTGGCGAATGCGTCGGGCAGTTGGTCGGGGGTCTGCCAAGCAAGCGGGTAGTACGCCTCCTCGACGCGGACATCGTCGATCTGGACGCCGTAACCGTTGCGTGCGACGCCCTCGAAGCAGAGATAGTAGGTGGACGAGGGGTTCGGTAAAGTGATCGTCTGCTGCCGCCACCGGTTAACGGCTGACAGATACGTCTTCAACAGGGTCCATTCATCCTCATGCGCACTCTTGTAGTAGACGCGCAGATGATCCTGAAACACACTCTTCGGGGCCATAGCGTGCCAGAAACTAAGCTGCGGGAGCCTGACATCCGCCGGGAACACGATACGCGGCGAGATCAGGCGAGTCACACACGGTCCAAAATTGTCCGTGACCAAGACCGCGCTGTTGGTGCCGCGGAAGGCGCTCGGCGGATGGGCGGTACCGTTACGGTACGTCCAGCGCAGGGAGTTTGTCACAAATTCTTGCTGCCAGCCGGACAAGAAACTGGCGGGTGGTTCTTCGAACGTTTCAAGAACCGGTGTCTGCCAAGCAGGGAGGATGGAAAGATGGAAAGTGTTGGTGTCGGCCTGGCCACCGGCATCGGTCACCGTGATATCAAACTGGACGGTCTGCTCGGTATCGGGCATGCCGCTGAGCACCCCGGTCTCGCTCAGGAAGAGCCAAGGCGGCAGGGACGAGCCCTCCAAAACACCCCAAACGAACGGTGTGCCGTATCCCGTCGCGCCCAGCTTAAGCTCGTACGGCGTCCCGATCCGGCCCGTCGGCAACTGCGACGGCGTTGCAATATCCGGCGGGTCCACCTGAAAGACAAACGTCATGACCGGACCGCTGGCGCTAAACCGCTCGGCCTTAATCCGTGAACGGGTGCCATCCCACCAACGTGCGCTAGGCACCGTCTGGTCGGAAAAGCGGTTTTGATAGCCGGATGCGGGATTGCCTTCGTAGTACAGGTCTTGCGCGTCGCCGCTGTTCGCGTTGTATTGGAAATGCCATTCCCCGTCAGCCTGCATCAGCGTACACTCGTAGTTCAGGTGCCTAGTGTTGTATTCCAGACTTTGGTTGTCGCGGTCTCCCAGTTCGTCGATATGCCAGATCGCGATGCCGGAGCCCGGGATGAGGGCATCACGTCCCTCCTGCTGGCGGTTCTCGAAGAGGTAGTATTCGGTATCCACACCCGGCTTGACGACGCGATAAAACTTGTTGAAGCCGGGCTCGCCAAGCGTGGCGGTCAAGGATGCTGAGACGTATTTCCGCCATGAGACCTCCTCGATTTCAGCCCAGCCCGAGGCGTACTTGAGGTACGCGCAGACCTGAACCGGATTAGGGCCGTGTCCGCCCGAGTTCATCAGGCAGAACCCACCGGCGCCCCCTCTTGAATCATAATCATAGTCATAGAGGTCGGGATACCCGCACAGCATGTGACCGTTTTCATGGCAGAAGGTGCCGAGTTCCAGCGTCTCCCCAATGTCGGTGATCTGGTATCTGTAGATTTTTTTACCGTCGCCGAGATCTTGCGGCCCCACCCTATACAAACTCCATGAATGAGGCCACAGACCCCACGACCACACGCCACCGTTGCCACCGGCGTAAAAGACATTACATGCGACAAGCTCACCGTCGTCTTCCACCGATAGTGACTCGAAGGTAGGCAGGATTTCGGTTTGGTAATTGGGCTGCGCCCTTAAAATCGCGATGGCGTCCCTGATCAGGATATTGGCTTGATCGCCAGCCTCCTTGGAGGTGTCACAGTAAAAGCTGTGCGGCCTTTCCATGCGGACGTACGCGGTGACCACGTTGGTATAGGTCAACAATCCGCCGGACACATCGTAGTAATACTCCTTGACCGAGCCGTTGTTGCCGTATCCGGTGTAGCCGTCGCCATTGCAGAACTCATGGACATCCTCGCGCGGCACGATCGCCTCTGCGTCAGGAAAGTCAATCAGCAGACAGAGCCCGACCTTGGTGCCGGTCGTGGTGAAACCGGGCGGGGCCATCACCGAGATACCTCCGGCCGCCTGTGCGCGCAACAGTTGCAACTGGCCCTTGCGCTCCTGCCAACGACGCCGGATCTGCATACCGGCGTCCCAGCGTTCGAACCGCTGCCGCGCCTGCTCGGCGGCGGCAACGGGAGTAATGCGCAGGTGCTGCGGCAGTCCGTTCAGGGCCGGATCGTCACGACCGACCAGCAGGCCGGTCGAGATCAACTCGGTTTCGTCCGCCGACAGCCGCGCATAGGTGTACGCCTTGGTTGCCTCGTCCCATACGATCGTATAGCCCCGATGCTCGAAGACCGCACGGAACTCGTCGCCCTCGCCCCACACCTCGATCTGCCTGCCGTCGGGCTGCGTGAATCGGAAGGTTTTGGCAAAGGGCGCAGCCGACGCGCAGGCAGCGGCCAACGCCCCGATACACAGGACAGCTAAAACTCTGTGTTGCATCTGTGCCATAACACTCCGGGAGAAGAGGGCGGCTGACGCCGAACGCCAGCCGCGCCCGTACTATTTTCTCAGCCGCACGCGGAAGAAGCCCTGCGCCGGGTCAATGTCTGACGCCGCCGCCTCGATCTGGCTGGTCAGGCTCTGAACGCCGTCCAAACTCACTGTACCGCTCTGCACCACCCGCCACTGCGGATTTGCCAGACTCGGCGTGTACAGCAACTCGTAGATTACCACCTCAGGCGTGAGGCTCTGCGTCGTTGCGTCAGCACTTCTCTCAACCCCGACCGACCATGTCACTTCGGGCAGACCGCTAGCGAACGAGAGGTCGATCAGCCCCAGACTCAGCTTGTCGGCCGGGTTAAGCCCCAGAGCCACCTTGGCGCCGTCGGTAAACCCGTCGGCGGCGGTCGAGGCCGAATTCGCGTCCGACCCCAGCAACAGTTCGTGCAGATCGCCCAGTCCATCGCCGTCCTGATCCGTCGTGCCCAGCGCGAGCATCTCGAAGAAACCAGGGGTTGGGCCCGAGAACGCGCTGGAAGCCGGATTGTACCCGGGGGCGCCCGCCGCGCCGGCGGGTGCCGGCCCAATATAACCGGGGAAGCCACCCGCCTGTTCGTACTCCCAAGCGTCCGGTATCCAGTCTTGATCGGTGTCAGCATCCTCGATCACGATGTCCACCTGCGGCGCAGTCGCGCCGTAGTACACTTCCACAGGACGCGCCGTGTAAGGCCGTTCCACGTCAGCGCCATAGTAGTTCGCGTAGCCCCACGACTCCCACGGGTCGCGCACGCCGTTCTGGTTGTGGTCGATGTAGGCGCACAGGTAGTAAGGTCCGACCGCGCTGCTCGGCCGCAACCCGTAGAGACGCGCGTTGACAACCGGTGCCGCGAGCGTTGTGAGCGCTGCGAGATCGGTTCCGTCCAGCGTGTACTCCGCATCCGGCAGCCCCGTGAACGCGGCCGTGCGGTACACCTGGACCTTGACACGGCCACCCAGCATGCCCGTGGCCGGCCCGTAGTACTTAACGCGCGCTTCCACCGAACCATATCCGGAGGACTGCATCGGTGCCTTCGTGCTCAGACGGAAGGGCCTCGGAACCGACCAGCCGCCGCTAATATCGCTGAACTTGGCGTTCATGGCGGTCACGCGCCAGTAATACACCGTGTCGTCCGCCAGGAAGATCTGACCGTTCTGCCCCGGCAGACGCGAATTCGCGTAAATCGGCGCCTCCCAGACGAACTCGCCGTTCTCATTACGCGGGGGCACGGGCATCGGACCGGACGAATATATCACCTGCGTGCCCGCCGAGTTACGACAGACCTGGAGCGCGAACACCGGATACTTGGTTTCGGTGCCGACCGGCAGCCGCCACCTGAAGGTCGGCCGCGCCGAGTACACACGCGCACCGCCGATCGGGGCAACATTCACGGCTTGAGCCCGCGTCTCGTCGAACGTGTTGGTGAAGGACGCAATCGCGCCATTCGTGGGCGTGGCCTCATTGCCCACGAACACCTCGTATGACGCATTCATGGAGTTCACAGGGCCATTGACCAGGCCCCAGTCCAAGGCGAGGCCGCCCTGCGCCCAAAAAGAGCCTTCATGCAGCCACGCGCCCGCGCGGAGCACCCCATCGAAGACATCGCGGGAATAGGTTTTATTGCCGTTTATGCTGGTCCGGCGGATACGCACGCGCTGTTCAGGCGCACCACCTTGTCCGCTGTCACCCTCGCCTTCGCCGGCCACAGTCCCCCTGAAGACGTCCTCGGAGCGCACGCCCGAGGGGATCGCCATCCGCACGTATCCCTGCATATAATCGGTCAGTTCAATGGTGACCTCGTTACGGTCCCAGCCGATCCGCGTCGCGGCAGGATGCGACATTCCGCAAGGCTCGCCTGGGTCCCATACGCCGTTGTTATTGCCGTCCAGGAAAGCGAAGAAGTAGTTGTCGCCCTCACGGAGATAACCGGTCGTCGCGGCCCCGAGGAAGAGACGTTTCGGCCAGTTCTCTAGCGGACGGTAGGCATAGTTCAAGACCCCCCACCACTGCCCGCCATCAAGGGCCACTTCCGCAAAGGCCGCCAAATCCAGCGTGTAAGCGCCGGTGACATAGTTGATCGTGCCGACTGCTCGACCGGCGCCTAACAACAGGCCCTCCCGATCAGACAGGCCCACATTCCTGATGCCGTTGGTCCAAACATTCGCGAACACCAGTCCGATGGATCCGGGCTGCACGCTCCCCGGCGCCAGAGTGCCGGAGATCGTGCGCGGTCTCCACTCGCCGAGCGATATCGAACCTGCGGCGAGCGACGCCGAATCTTCGGCACCTGTTCCCGGCGAGATGAGGAAGGTGGCGTCGGGGTGCCCATCCAGTGCGACATTCCCGAAGGCCTGAATCACGACGGGCGCCTCGTCCCTAAGCCCGCTGTAGCGCACCAGCACCTCGACGACGGGGGTCGGGAACTCGTGACGCGACAGCCCCAACTGCCCCGCCAGCCCCGTCTTTACGACGCTCGTATGCTGGTCGGGACGCACATCGTTCCGTGCAGCCGAATAGCGGGCCTCCGCCCAGTTCGACCAACCGTCTTCGTCATTGTCCAAGTGCGCGTCATAGACCCCCGCCGAGACCTTGTCGATCGGGAACTGATTCTCCCACGCATCCTCCATGAAGTCATGGTCCGAGAATATCTCGCCCAGGTAGAGCGATCCTTTCTTCAGGAAGTAATCCGAAACCGTTTGCGTGGTGCTGAACAGGCGCGGACTGACCACGGGGCCCCCGTCGGAGCTAGAGATCAGATACTCGGCATAGTTGCTGAGTCCGTCGCCGTCCGGATCACCGTACGTGCCATTCTCTCCTGTTCTGTCGTTCGGATTCAGGCCGTACAACTGCTCCCACCAATCGGGCATGCCGTCCCCGTCGGAATCCGCGACCTGAGGCGGGCCACTCGGCGATCCCAGCGTATCACCGGGACGGTAGCCCGCAGCCAGATCACGCAAATAGCGCTCGCCGTTGGTCATGCCGGTACCGAGCGGATCGCCGTACCAGCCATCCGGGCCGTCGCCGCTGGTTTTATCCAACCCGTAGAGATCCTCCCACCAATCGGGCAGGCCGTCGTTGTCGGTATCGACAGAGGCGTCCGCCCAGTTGCTGCTGGCACCCTGATCATCCCACATCTCGTCTGTCTGCTTGGCCCAGGCCATACCCAGCGGCAGCAGGTCGCTCTTCATCTCGGTGCCTCCCGGCGGCGTCGAGACATACCACACCGAGTGGGGGTCGTTGCTGAACGGGAAGCGGTTGTCCTCCGACACGCCGCCCGTGCTGTTGGTCGTCCAATAGACCGAGCTGAGTCCCTTGCCGGACGGATCGGAGAGGTGGTCAACGCCGTTCTCGATCCACGGGATATATGAGTATTCCGTATAGACCTGGCTCTTCAGTTCGCTGTACAGGTCGTTCCACCACGGCACGGGCACGCCGCCGCCCGGCTTGTTGATCGTCACACTGGGGCTGGTGAACCCACGCGGCGCAGTCGCAACATGCGCCACATCAGCAGCGCTGAAGAGGTTGTCGAACGTATAGTGGTAGAGCAGCTCCGGCATCAACTGCCGCGGGTTGCCGGCCACGCGCGAATAGCCTTGACCGCTCTGCCGTGCGACCGCCTCGCGGTTGCTAAGGAGATCAGCCTTGAGATAGCGCTTGCGATAATCAGCCTGAATCTCTGCGGTAGCACGGGCACCGTCCCAGATCCGGACCTCGTCCACATAACCCTGATAGAAGCTGGAGTACGCATCCCATGAGAGCATGGCCGGATTATCATTGGCCGCACCAACAACGATAGTGCTTGGCGTCACCACCTGATGGGTGGTTTGCGTGGTACCACCGGGCTCAGGATCGATTGCAAAACTGACCGTACCGTTGGCCGGCATCAGGTCCGTATCGACAACATCCTCCTCTTGGCCGTTGATCAGCAACGTGAAGCGTCCCGTACTACCATCCATGCGGGCCGCGATATGCACCCACTCGTTGAGTTTGAGAGAGCGGCCTTCGGCAATGACCATGCCGGTTTCGTCATCGTGCATGCCGGCGTTGTCGAAGCGGGCGAAAACACGCCCGGAGCCGCCTTGGATGCCGATCTGGAAGTTACGGCGGACAAACGCCGACGGTGTGCCGAGATCCGACTGCGTATAGACGATAGGCCGCTCGATCAGCACCTGCGTTTCGTCCTTGAGGGCTTCCGGTTTGGCCCACAGCTCCACCGTGAAGCTCAGCAACGACCACGGACCGTAGCTGAACCCGGTAAGCGTCTGCGCAGCCGACTGGACACCGTCCAGCCACAGCGCTTGGCGACGGAAAGGATCGTCGTGATCCTGAGGATCCGATTTGCCGCTGGGGCCCTGTAGCAGTTCGGCCTTGTCGGAGACGCCGTCGTTGTCCGTGTCGAACCCTTCCGTCATCTCAAAGTCGAACATCTGGTAGTCGATTGACAGCGGCCGCGTGCCAGGCCAGAAGAACATGCGCGGGGCACTGGCAGAAGCACCATACGGCCCGTAGAAGCGCACGGTCAGGCTCTCTGGACTAAAGGTGCCTGGCTCTGGGAAGAAACCGAGGTCGGTCATCCAGAGTGGCGTGGGATCGGTATTGGAGTGTTCTGGCACAGCCGTATTGGCCAAGAGCATCTCTTCGAAGTTGTTCAAGCCATCGGCGTCCGGATCAGCATACGGCATGCCAGCCAGCCACGGATAGGTCATAAAGTCCATGGGCAGGCCGGCCCCCCAGTCATTGCCTATGGGTAGCGAACCGTAGTCGATGGTCCAGCCACCGTCCTTGATGTACGCCCGGCCGACGCGGTCGTCCAGACCGCTGCCCAGAACACCCGCACCGAGAATCGGGTTGAGGCCGTGGAACATCTCATAGTAGTCGTCCATGCCGTCCAAGTCGGTGTCGTGATCACGCGGGTCTGTGCAGACATACCGGTTGGCATGGCCCACCGGCAGCAATATCCAGAGTTGCGGTCTCTTGTCTCCCCACGGGTAGCGGGCGACGTCCCACGTGTTGCTGACCAGCGTGAAGAGGCTGGAAGGATGGAACGTGTCGTCAATCGGCACGCCGACCTGAGCCATCCCCGACCTTGAATTGGCGGCGGTGAGGTCGTTGGTCGGAACGTCATAGCGGAAGTGACGCACCGCTTGGACGTAGTATTCCTGATAGTTCAGAAGGCCGTCCTTGTCCCAGTCCTCGTCGGCGTCGGCGACGGTGCCGTCCATACCGTCGGGGAACGTTTCGTCGGGGGAGAATTCAGCCTCAAAGGCATCGGGCAGACCGTCCAGATCGGTATCCACCGAGCAGGGATTCAGCCCGCCGCCGACGATACAGGTCGAGCCGTCATCGGTCGGCGCACCGTACATGAAGGCGCGCTCGGCGTTGTCGTTCAGCTTGTCGCCGTCGGTGTCTTTCGCCCACGGATCGGTCGGCCAGAACTTATTGATCCAGCTCGCGTCGATGTCAGGGCGGGTGATGGTGACCGTTGCCAGACCTGCGCCGTAGAGCGCCGGATTCGCATAGCCGACCACCGAGTCCGTGCCCGCGAATTCACGCTGGACGGAGAGTCCGTCGCCCACCGGATCCTCGGGCAGGTCCAAATCGTCATCGCCGTCTTCGGCCGACCACGGCGAGATACCCATCTCATGGGTGCCGGGACAGCACGCAACATAGAGTTCCCAGCCGTCCGGCACGCCGTCCGCCAGTGCCTCGGAGGCATCCGTGTCCGGTGTGAGCGGATGGGTCGACCAGCGCGCCCAGTCGGCCGTCTTCTCGGCGACCCTATGGGATCCGCCGATGCTCTCACCCGCTCCGGCAAGGCGCAGTTCGGACATGAACTTCATCAGCAGGTATTCGTCGAGCGACGTGAAGGGACGCGTGTTGGCCGCATCGCTTTCAACCCAGACGCCGAAGCGCTCGAAGCCCGGCGCACTGCTGATCTCAGCCCAGCCCTCCGGCGCGGGATGGTTGCGCGCATGGTCCGGCATACGCCCGACCGAGCCGCCCCAAGCCGTGCGCGGATCGAAGCCAAACTCGTGATAGACCTGGAAGTGCAGGATGAGCGCGTTGACCGGGACCGCCTCAATATCGCCGTCCAGATTCACGCCCGTAACCGGGCGGCCCACGGCGATCGGCGTGGTTTCGTTCGTGGAGCCGTAACGGTACCATGTCGTCAGGTTGCCGTTGGCGTCCTCCAGATAGGTCTTGCCATCCAGCGCGGTCACCAGCTCGCGCTTCACCACCGAGATGGCCATGTAGTCGCCGTCCGGATTGTTGTAGATGGGATTAAGCGCGTCACGGGCATTGGTCGGATCAAGACCGCGCATGATCTCCCAGCCGTCGCATATACCGTCGCCATCGGTATCCCAGTGGATCGGGTTGGTACCGATGGTCATCTCTTCGAAGTCGGTGAGCCCGTCGCCATCAAGGTCACGCTCCTCGATCTTATCGGTCGCCGCAACGAGCGGGTCGAACTTCAGATAGATATCCGTCCACGGGATCTCTATGCCGGTCGCAATATCCAACGGATTGTAACGCACGCCGCTGATCTGGTTCACCAGCGAGTTGTACCAGAAGAAATACTCCCAACCGTCCGGATAGCCGTCGCCGTCCGTATCCTCCTTGGTGGGGTCGGTCGGGCGTTCAGCACCCTTGGTCGCCGGCTGCGTCTGCGGGCCGATCAGCTCGCCGGCTGCCTCCTCCTGAGGCGACATATCATCGTCCGAACCGTAATCGATCCGGTTCAGGCCGGGGTGGTAGCCGCGCACTTCCAAATAGGCCGTGAAGGGCCGTCCGACGGTCCCGAACACATTCCCCATGCCACCGATAATGCCGCCCTCGTCACCTGCCGCACCCGGCAGGAAGTCGTTATCGCCGTTGTAGTCGGCCGCGTTCTTCATATCGCCGCCGACCAACTCGGGCAGACCGTAATAGTTGGCGATGAGGTCGGGGATACCGTCATTGCTGATATCGCCACAGTTATCGGCGGGGCGCCACTCGCGGCTGAAGATGGCTTGCACGGCGATTGTCGCGGTTGCTGCCGGCGCAGAGCCTTCTCCTCCTCCGCTGCCGCCGCCACCGGTATTGCTCTCGGGCAGGGAGATGATCACGGTCGGCTCCGCGACGGAAGCAAGCGCCTGAGGAGCCCCCGCAAACGCCTCCGCGGAGCCGTACCACACGTACACAAAGCTGTCGTACTGCATCAGCGGTCCGGTCGGCTGACCCGGGGGGGTCGTGTTGCCGGGGAGGCCCGTCGCCCGGGCGATGTAGTTTGTGACTCGGTAGGCGACAATGTCGCCAGCGCTGTTAGTTGACGTCTTATAGGGCACCGCCACAAGCTCGGCCGAGATAGCCTTCGGGTCATAGCGGAAGTGGTAGACATCGTTCTGGATATAGCCAGAAGCCGCATCCGGCGAGATGATCATGCCGTAGCCGAGGCCCGGCGCACTGGCGTATGTGCCGCCGAGGATCGGCCCGATCGGCGAGACGTTGACCTGCTTGGCCGGGTCCACACGGATCTTGAAGTAGACCTCATCGAACCCGCCGTCCTTGTCTTCGGCGGTCACATGAATGGTCTTTTCGCCGAAGCCGGAGTAGCTGTGAGTGATGGTGCCGCTCTTGCCGTACCTAACGTCGAACGAACCGTCATCCCAATACCATGTGACGCACATGTTGGTGCCGATCCAGTCCGGTCTCACGTCTTCGATGTTCCAGGAGAAGGCATGGTCGGTATCTTGAGCGATGAACAAGACCGGATCTCCCTGAAGGTCCGATCCCCTCGGCGACTTAATCACCGGATCCTCGTTCAGGATGCGCACGGTGGCGGGGACGAGGCTGTCGCCATAGAAATCCACTGCGCCAGGCGTCGCGATCACAACAGGCGAGATCGTAAACCCTTCGTTCAATGATCGTTCGGTACCGTCTTTGGTGCTGATAAAGACCCGCCGCCAGGTCTCACCGGGGAGGAAGCGCACCGTGTTTGTACTTAGAGTCAGGGTGCCGTTGACCGTCGAATTAATGGGCGCCACATCCAGCCTCACTATCACGGCATTCGTGAATTCCGCCGTGAGATAGACATCGACGACGCCCTGATCGAAGGCGCTCGCCTCGGAGATGAAGGGGGTCGCCTCAACGCGGACCGTGGGCGCTTCGGTCACATTGACCCAGAACGTTACCTCCCCTGATACGCCACCGTCCTTGTCTTCAGCATAGACAGTGACAAGCTGAAGGCCGGTCTCCGTGAAGGTGTGATTGATCGAACCGACGGCGTACCCGTTTCGATTGGAGTAGGCCAGCGCTTCAACAAAACCACCGCCGAAGTCCCAGTAGGTTTTGATCGGATTGAGGTCAGCGTTGACGTCCGCGACCTCAAAGGTGAAGGTCTTGGACACCGAAATCGGCATCAAGAAGCTGTTGGTGATCTGGTTGACATACCGGCCTAAAATGCGCGTGATGGAGGGCGGCACGTTCTGGATGGGCACAGCGCGCTCGTTCACATCGAAGATCTCCGACGCGAGCGCATTGGTGATGACCGGCTTGAAGGTAAGGTAGCCCATGCTGCTGAGGGCATCGCCGTCCAGAATCCTGAACCCCAAGAAAGCGGGGGTGTTCGTCGCGCCCCGAGAGATCTTGACCGGCCCCAAACTGTTGAATAACACGTTGCTCTGGTCGGGGGGGTCGATCTCCAGCCAGACGTCGAGGTTCTCGTGATAGCCGCTTGACAGCCTGAATGAAACCGAGCCGGTGCCATTGGTCTCGTCAAAGTTGGGCAGACTGAGCACCGGTTCGATATAAGGTCTGGGCGTGGCGGCGAGGGCGTTCACCTTGAAGGTGACAGAGGATGATTGGCCATCCTTGTCCCTAGCGCGCACCAAGACGTTGTAGACGCGGGCCTGCTGGTACATGTGGGTGACCGTGCCTGTGACACCGTTTCTCGTGACCGGGGTGGTGCCATCATCGAAGTCCCAGGTAATGGTCATGCCGGTGGCCATGTCGGCCGCGACATCCCGGACATCCCAGGTGAACGGGATCTCCTGCATGGTGAGCACGGTTCTTTCCGATTCGTCGGGCTCCGTGATGGTCGGTGCCGCATTGTTGATCTTGATCTTCGCCACGGACGGGGCGTTGGGGAAGTGGTTGCTGGCGACTGGATCGAGGATCACCGGCGTGATGGTGACCCCATCCACACTCGTCGGGTAGGTACCGTCGGCGGCGGCAAAGAAGATCTGGGCCGACTGGGTCGCGTTGCTGGGAATCACGACGGTGTTGCCGGGCAGGTTCTGAAACACGATGTTGCTGGCGTTGGGCGAGAGTTCCAGCCGCACCTCGATGTCCTCGTCATAAGGCTCGGAGAGCGTGACCCACAGCCGGTTGGTCGCTTGGTCCGATTCTGTGAACGTTACGTAGCCGGCCCCGTCCGGCACCAGCGAGTTGTCGAGGGCGACACCCACCGTCGGCGGCGGGGCCGGGGTCACGGTGACCTGCTTGGTGATGTAGTTGGTGACGCCGGGCGTGATCGTTTGCGAACGACTGAGATAGATGAGCGCCACGCCATTGCTCTTGCCGTAAATGCTGAAAGTGCTCGCGCTCGTGCCCGGCAACAGCGGCACTTCTTTCGAGGGCTGCCCCGGCTCCTGCCCGACGATCTGCGCGATATTGGTATTGCCTGACCACACGTAGAGCGGCACGTTGTTGGAGACCGTCTGGCCCGTCGAGGTCTGCACTCGGCAGTTCGGCAGTGTGGTCGTCGCCGGAACCTCCCACGTCCCGTCATCGAACTCGACCGTTTGCAGGCGGATGTTGGCTTTGGCGAGTGTAGGGTCGGCAATGTGCGCCGTGTCCTGATGGATGCGCCAGACGGCGTTGCTGTTGGAGGACGACATGGTGCGGATCCGCCAGAGATGGTCATTCGCGAACTGGTAACTGCCACCCGGGTCTGAGGAGCCCGCGTAGCCGAACAGCGTCATCGGCAGCGCCATGTCACCGGGTTGCACCTCGTATTCGAACTCGAGGAAGACCGCCCCTGTTGGTGCCGAGCCCGCTCGGCCCATCTCCCTGAGTTTGGCGTACACCGACGTCCCGCGTCCGGTCACGATCTGTATCATGAGCGGGTTGACCACTTCATCGACTTCCTGATTGCCTAACCCATAGACACCGGGGACGTACTCTTTGACGAACGTCTCGTTGAGGCGAAACAGAGTGATGCGGAATTTAACCGGTTCGCCGGGCGTTCTGATCGGCGCCCCATATCCGCCTAGCGGCTCTTTTTGGACGCTCCAGATGTCTCCGTAATAACTTTGCGCCAGGGCTGTCGAGGCAACCATCAACATCCCGCAGGCCGCGAACGGAACCGACAGCCTTTTCAACACATTTTTCATGCAGCTCATGTTCATGCGTATTCTCCTGATTCTCAACGTAAATCAACGTCGTCCGGAACCGCCCGGCGCGGAAAACCTACTCCTTACTGTCGCCCCTGTGGCGTCGCCGGAACCGCCCGGCCCTCCGCCACCGCCTTCACGTCGCGCGCCTCGGCCTCCATGCGTCGGCGGACCTTATCCCGCGCGGCCTGCATCGCTTTCTTGATCTCGGCTATCGCGCGCTCGTTCTCAGCCTCAAGCGCCTTCCACTCGGGACGCTTCGCCAATTCCTTTTTGACAGCCTCGTCATCGGCTCCGGGCGGTAGCGACGCGCGGGCTTCCGCAATCATCGCCTCCATCTTCTCGACCACCACCGAGCGTGCCGCTGCCGCCTGGGTCTGTTCACGGCGGCTCTCGACCAATGCCTTGACGTAAGCGGGATCCTGCATGCGATTGGTGATCACGGCCTCAAGGGCTGATTCGGCGCTTTGCTCTCCCAGCCCCTTGTCGGCACGGCGCTTGCAGCCCGCCGCCACCGCTAACACACACATGAAAAGCATTGACACAGTTCGGGCCTTATCCACGCAAACCACCCGCCCGGCGGCACCTGTCATGCGTTTTCCACTCAAAAACCCAACCATAACCGTCTCTTTCAGGTCAAATCAAGGCGTCTGCCGCACCTCGTTAAAGTTGATGTGCACACAGCCCCGTCATTTTTCGATGGTAGCACGAGATAAACCGGACGGGCAAGGCCATTTTGCAAAAAAATATCTCCTTTCGGATTGCCTACTCCCGTAGGCATGCGTTATAGTGGACGCACTTATGGCTGAGGACCGAACCAACAACGTCGCCTCCGGGACACTCGTGCTCGCTGATGGCGAAAACCAAGAGAACCTTTTCCGCGTCCGCCGCACCAAGCTGCTGGTGATCAGCGGCCCGCTGCAGGGGCGGGAGTTTGTCCTGAACCGCGATACCTTCACGATCGGTTCCGGCAACCACAACGACCTGATTATCGAGGACTCCACCGTCTCCAAGCGCCACTGCGAGATCGTGGTCGAGCAGTCCGGCTACCTGATCCGCGACCGCGGCAGCACCAACGGCACCTTCGTCCAAGGCGTACGCGTCTCCTCCGCCCACCTCGCCCCGGGCTCCGAGATCCAACTCGGCAAGACCCGCATCGTCTTCTGCCCGCTCCAAGAGGCCGCCGACATCCCGCTCTCGCGCAATGAAGCCTTCGGTGCCATGCTCGGCCGCTCGGTGCCGATGCGCCGCATCTTCTATCTGGCCGAAACCTACTCCCCCGCCGACGTGACCGTCATGATCACCGGCGAGACCGGCACCGGCAAGGAGATTCTGGCCGAGGAGATCCACAACCACTCCAGCCGGCGCGACAAACCCTTCATCGTGATCGACTGCGCCGCCATCTCCAAGGAACTGATCGAAAGCGAACTCTTCGGCCACATCAAAGGCGCCTTCACCGGCGCCAACGCCGACCGCCAGGGCGCCTTTGAGCTGGCCGACGGCGGCACCGTCTTCCTCGACGAGATCGGCGACCTCTCGCCCGACCTCCAGCCCAAGCTGCTGCGCGTGCTCGAAAAGCGCGAGATCAAGCGCGTCGGCTGCAACAAGGTGCGCAAGATCGATGTCCGCATCATCTCCGCCACCAACCGCAACCTCGCCAACGAGGTCAACGAGGGCCGTTTCCGCGAGGACCTCTACTACCGCCTCTCGGTGGTCCACCTTGAGTTGCCCCCGCTGCGCCGCCGCCGCGAGGACGTGCCGCTGCTGGTCAAAAAGTTTATCGCCGACCTGCACGGCGAAGACGCCATCAGCCAGCTTGCCGATGTTGACCGCACCATGGACATCCTCAAGCGCCACGAGTGGCCCGGCAACGTGCGCGAATTGCGCAACCTGATCGAGTTGGCCTTCTACAGCGAACGCCGCCCCGTGGACCTCAGCGCCTTCCTCAGCCTCGGCAGCCTGCGCGCCGGACGCAAGCCCGCCGAGCCCGAGGTCAATTTCGTGACCGACCGTCCCTTCAAGGACGCGAAGAACGACCTGATCGAGGAGTTCGAGCGAACCTACCTCAACGACCTGCTCGCCCGCAACAAGCAGAATATCTCGCGCTCCGCCCGCGAAGCCGGCATCGAGCGCGCCTACCTCCAGCGCCTGATCCGCAAGTACGGCATGCGCGATTAGCGACGCTGCGTTGGCGCGGCGGGCTGCAACTGCTGCAAGCGCTGCGCGGCGTAGCGGCCTTGATTCGAACCGGTGCCGCTGCGGCGCACAAAGGCAGAATAAGCTTGCTTAGCCTGTGGGTGCTGTCCCTGTGCGTCGTAGGCGAGCCCTTTGTAGAAGGCGGTGGCGGCATCGCCCGGCACCTGACGCTCGAAGGCGTTGAGGTGCTGCAATGCTCCGGTGTAGTCTTTGCGTTGAAACGCGCACTGGGCGAGTACGCTCTGCGCACGCGCCCCGGAGGGATAGAGACGCGCGGCCTGCGCGGCGACCTGCTGCGCAGCAGCGGTGTTGCCGGCTCCTTGGTGAGCCCGCGCCACCAGCATCAGGCCAACATAATCGTTGGGCGCGAGGCGCAGCCCTTGCTCGGCCGAAGCCTTGGCCGCGGCATACTGCTTGCGCGCGAGTTGCGCCTCGGCGGCGGCGAAGCACTTGAAGGCCTCTTTGTTTTTACGGATCGAGGCGGTCGCGGCGAGGTAGGCCTCGCGGTTCAGCACGCCGCTGTTCCTGCCGGCGTACTGCGTGCGGGCGCGCTCTTGCGCCGTCTGCAAGCGCTCGGTGCTCATCGGGTGCGTGGAGAACATCTGCTCGAGCGCGGAGGGATTGGCGCCGCTGAGCCGCACCAGCAACTGCTGCAACTGCACCATGCCCTGCGGGTCATAGCCGGCGCGCACCATGTAGAGCATGCCGCCCTCGTCGGCCTCGCGCTCCTGCGCACGGCTATAGCTGGCCAGCACCACGGCGCTGCCGAGTTGGCCGGCCGTGCCCGCGAGATCGGCCCACGAGCTGCCCTGACTGGCGAGATACCCCCGCGTACCGGCCACCAGCATGTCGTAAACGGTACTCTTGCTCATGGCCGAGGCCGTGTGGCCGCAGTTGACGTGGGCAATCTCATGGCCCAGCACCGCGGCGAGTTGCGCCTCGTTCTCCATTTCGGCCAACATACCGCGCGTGATGGCGATCGTGCCGTCCGGAAAGGCGTAGGCGTTGACATAGACCGCGTTGACCACATGGAAGCTAAAGGGCATGTCTGGGAAGACGGTATCGGCCGGCGTGAGGGTGGCGACCAGCTTGCGCCCGACCTGATTGACGTAAGCGACGGCCTGCGCGTCGCTTGCTTCGCCATAATCCGCCGCGAACTGCGACGGCGCCGCCTGTTTGGCAAGCGAGACAAGCTGGCTCTTGCCGCTCTCGCCCTGCAACAGACTGAACTGCTGCTTGCCGGTAATGGGGTTCGTGACGCAACCGCTGATTAACAGGATCGCGCCCAGGACGGAAACCAAAACAGCCTCAATGCGTGTGTTCTTCATCGTGTCTCTCCTCCCTGTCCGGTCGTAAAGGTGTCGTCATGCACCGCGCACTCACAGCGGCACACTGCAAAAGCGGTCGCCCGGCTCCATGGGGTGGCCGTTCAAAAAAGATTTTCCGTCCATGCGGCGGCTGCCATCGGGCTGCAACGCCGTCAAACGCAACAGGCCGTTGCCGGTAACGACGATCGGGCCGGTCGGTGAAAGTGAGCAGACCGTGCCGGGCGCGACCAGCTCAAACCCGGGCACCTCCTCCTCGCACACGATCTCCGCCTGTAAAATTTTGATGCGTTCCGGCGCACCTGTCTTGTCAATGCGCACCGGCAAGAAGGTAAACGCGCCGGGCCACGGCTCAAAAGCGCGGGTACGCCGCTCGATAAGTTTGGCCGACAACGACCAGTCGATCAGGCCGTCGGCCTTGCGCATCTTGGGGGCGTAGGTCGCTTGCGAGTGGTCCTGCGGTTCGCGCGGCAACGTACCAGCGATCATCAAGCGCAGTGCCTTAACGATCGTGACGGCACCAAGAATCGCGAGGCGCTCCATCAGGGTGACCGCAGTATCGTCCGAACAGATCGGCTCAATCGCCTTGAGCAGAATATCGCCGTCATCCATGCCCTCCGCCATCTGCATAACGGTTACGCCGGTGACCTCATCGCCCGAAGCGATGGCCGCCTGAACCGGCGCGGCGCCCCGATACTTGGGCAGCAGCGAGAAGTGGCCGTTGATACAGCCGTGCGGCGGCAACGCCAGCAGCCGCCGACCAAGGAACTGGCCGAAGGCGACCACAACGATCACGTCAGGCTTGAGCTGCTCGAGTTGCTCCAAGACTTCGGGCGCATTGACCTTCTCGGGTGTGATGATCGGCTCGACTTGTTTCTCGACCGCGAACGCCTTGCAGGGACAAGGTGTAAAGCGTTGCCGCCGGCCCGATGGACGGTCCGGCTGGGTCACGACGCCGACCACGCTCACCCGCGGCGCACGCAACAGCGCGCGCAGGGTGATCGCCGACGCATCCGAAGATCCCATGAAGACAACACGCATGCACAATACCCTGTCGTTGAAGAGTTTTTTACGAGATTACCACATCACGCGTACCGTGACGCACACAATTTTTTACAAACCGGCATTTTCCGCACGTAGCGCGGCGAGGATACGGCCGGAGAGCGAGGACTGATTGAGTGTGTAGAGATGGATGCCCGGCGCACCATGCGCCAGCAGGTCGCGACATTGATCGAGCGCAAAACAGAAACCGGCCTCTTCGACATCCTCGGCGGCGGCCGCCTGCCGCAGGGCGTCCGGGATCGAGCAACCGGAAAGCTCGACAAAGCGTTCGATTTGCTTGGCCGAACTCAGCGGCATGATGCCGGGCAGCAGCGGGATCGTGACCCCCGCATCACGCGCTTGCGCAACAAAGTCATGGTAAGCCGAGTTACTGAAAAAGAGCTGTGTGACCGCAAAGTCCGCGCCGTTCTCCTGCTTGCGCTTCAAGAAGGTGATGTCGCGCGCCGGCGAACGCGACTGGCCCTCCGCAAAAGATTCTGGGTGGCCCTCTGGGTAGGCGGCGCAACCGATCTTGAACTGCGGCCAGCCGTCGCGGATGAAGCCAATCAGGTCGCTGGCATAGGCGAATCCATACGGATGCGGGCGGAAACTGCTCTCCCCCTGCGGCGGGTCGCCGCGCAGAGCCATGATAGCCGGCACGTTTTTTTCAGCCAGCCGGTCGAGGATTCTGGAGAGATCCACCTGCGAATGACCGAGACAGGTGAGATGCGCCATAGCGTGCAACCCCAGATTGTTCTGCAACGACGCCACCAAGTCCACGGTGTTTTCGCGCGTACTGCCGCCGGCGCCGTAAGTCACCGAGACCAAATCCACGTTCAGACGTGCGGTCTCGGCCAGCGTCGCATACAGCTTCGCCCAGCCTTCCGGTGTCTTGGGCGGAAAGAATTCAAACGAAATGGTCGGGTGACCGCTCTGAAGTTTTTCGAAAAAGGTCATGGTTGTGTCGTGCCGGCTTACAGAATGGCTAATCCAGACAGTAAGAGCACCAGTATACGTACTTGGTTTCATCTTGCCAAGTCTCGACAATTTCAACTAAGGGACAGGTATTTTGTAACTAGGTGCTGCGCTGCCGAGTGCGCTACTTCACGGACGGGATGGTGCTTGGGCGGCAAGGCGTTTGTCGACGGGAAGTTCGAACGGAACCGGCGGCTCTTCTACAACTAAGGGACAGGTATTTAGTAGAAATGAGCGGACTTCAAACGTCCAAAGGCTGCCCAGTATCGCGGCGGGTCTGGCCTTGCTCCTGTAGACGTGTTCTTCGATTTCGCGGCGGCTCCCGATTATCAGCAAGCGGCGGAAACTGTAGCCGCGCATCCGCTCAAGCTCCCTTGTGAATCTGTCGCGGCCACTGGTCAGGCTTCCAACAAGGTCGATGACTAAGGGACAGGTAATTTGGATACTCCAAAACGGCAGACTCGATGCCCCCATGCCCCATGAGGTCGTTTGGCAGACTTGATGCCCCCACCACGACACCGCTCTGGGAGCATTTACTTTGACAAGCCACATGCACAAAAATTGCATAAAAATTACGCATTCAACGCTTGCGGTGGGATGAGATATTGTGCTATCGTCCCCTCGAGCGTATTGCGTAGTGTTTGTCTGTCTCGTGTGACACTTTTTCCTGATAAGGATTACAGTTATGTGTAAGTATCTCGATTCTGATGTGATTGTCGGCAACGCACTCATAAAACTCACCAAGAAAGGGCGATCTGGAAGCCAACAGATTTTCTTAAAGCAGATTCGGGAGTTCGAAAACCAAATATCCGATCTGTTGGAAAGGGAAGATTGCTACATCAGATTCTCTCGTGACCCTATCGCAGAATTTGAGAACGATTATCCTTTTTTTGTGAGGCGATCTGCCTCTAATCCAACAGCATCATGGGAAATTAAAGCTGAAACCGTTGAAGTGCTGTCGCGTTATTTTAGGGATGGGTTGCCGCCCAGTTTGGCGAGTGTCTTCGAAAAGTTTGATCGCGAAGACCATGCTTCAATGCCGGCTTGTCAATGAAAACGAAAATCATCAAAGATGCGGTTCATAAGTATATCGAACTTGATGAACCATTCTGGAAGACAGTCAACACGGCCGAATTCCAGCGTCTGAGATGGATTGAGCAAACCAGTTACCGCGCACTTTACCCGGCCGCGCGGCATGATCGTTTTATTCATTCCTTGGGCGTGTTTCATCTCGGGAAGAAAGCATTTTCCAGTTTGTTGGAAAATGCTAGGAAGCGGGAAAAAGATTTACTCAATGCCAACAAGGATTCCTTCTTGTTGGCTTGTCTTTTGCATGATGTCGGTCATGCCCCCTTCTCGCATACATGTGAAGATTTCTTTGACAATAAAATAACCATAACAAAGGGGATCGGCAAAGAATTGGTAGAGGCGGTGGAAGCGTCAGAAATGCCGTCGAATGAAAAGGAGATTCTGGTCGCGGATTTTACAAGGCTCCTTGACAAAAGCGCGGACACCTCAAAACCTCCAAAACCTCCGGCCCCTCACGAAATTGTCAGTTCAATAGTTGTTGCCAAAATGTTCCCTGACTGTTGCGCTTATTTCGGTTCACGTCCGCTATCTCTTAATCTTATCATTCGGTGCATCATTGGATGCACCCATACCACGTACCAAAAAGATGACAAAAATGTCAAACGTGAAAAAGGTATCAAGGATTGTCTGATCCGTCTTTTGAATTCTTCGACAAGTGATGTCGACAAGTTGGACTATCTGGCACGGGATGCCCAAATGTCTGGCTACGATAGTGTCGCTATAGACACGGACCGGCTTATGAAGGGTTTATGCTATGTGATTGATGATCAGGGACAGTATCATCCGGCATTCAAAAAAAGTGCTTTGAGTGTAATCGAAAATGTTATTGCGGCAAAAAATTCAGTAGCCAAATGGATTCTAAACCACCCAACGATCATCTATGAAAGGATACTGTTACGACGAAGTATTGGCGTAGCCCTAAAGCAATTGGCTACGCAAAAATCGGGGGAAGGGAAGCCAGACGACAATGTGACAGATGCGTTTATCAAATCGGTCTTTTCCACTCAGTCGTTATCAGTAGCCCCTCAGGAAGGCCATCCTGTTCGCTTGCTGACAGACGGAGACATCCTTCACTTTATAAAACAGGCGAAAAGCCCTCATATCGACGAGTTCCTAAATCGATCAAAAAGAAGACATCCCGTTTGGAAATCGGCAGAAGAATATGCTAATCTATGTGGAGACAAGGAGAATGCATTCAAAATCGCTAGCTATTTGGGGCCGTTCAACAAAATACCTGTCCCTTAGTCTGTCTTTTCATAATGCCTGTAGGTTACAGGCAGACGCCTCCGAAGCCGACACTTTTTTTGAAAAAATTTAGGGTTGACTTTTACCCCCCCCCCGCATAATGCGTACCAACCATGGGGTCGGTGGGTTGCCGGTCTACCCCTATGGGATGATAGTGCTCACAAATCAATCACTTAATCACTTGTGGAAGCGGAGCGAAAAGGAGGAACGTAGTCATGACAGAGCCATCTGATGAAATCATCGCCGTTATAGTCGGTCTCGTTAGCGGACTTCTGGGCTATGCGTTCCGAGAATATCGGAACCGTGTGACTCCTCTCCTTGAGGTCATCAATATCACTACCACGAGCAAGAGATCGGAGAAAGTCACCCTCGATGCCCAAATCGTGGACACGCTCCGCGACTCCTTCTACATCAAGGAGGTGGAACCGGAATCCTCTTTGGGCGTCGTCTTTGACACGTGGGATCGGTGTGACGACCTGCAACAGGTGTGGCCCGACACAAAGAAGGGCATTGAGGCAGCGATCAGCGCCACAACGGACGACGATTTCAAATTGCGGTTGGCTGAACTCCTGAGACAGCGTTATTTCTCCCGTTGGCTTCTCAAACTCCTTCTCAACGCCAAACTGGACTTCAACCTGACACCGGAGATTGTGGGATCGCCGGAAAAGGTCGACACATGGTTTGAGGAGGAAGGAGAGCAGCAGGTCTGGTTCGACCTGCCTCCGTCGGGCGAGTCTTTCGGCCAGAAGATGGGCCATGTCGCCATCAGAGCGAAGTGCGATCCGTTTATTGTTGCTGTTTCCCGACTTCACAGAATAGGAATCGCCAACGCATTTCGCCATTTCATCCAGATATTTGATGCTGAGTACACGAAGGCGCTCAGTTGCGTTCATGAGTTGCGGCGCATTGACGACGAAAATGAACGATGGGTGATGCAGACTTTTCTCGCCAACACAGGCAACATTCCAGTCGTCGTCGAACGAAAAGGGAAATTCACGCTCGTTGACAAAAAGACGAAGATGAAGTACCACGAAGACTGCTATCTCGCCGTCCTGGACAAAGACGGAGATCTTGTGGACACAGACACGCCTCTCATCGTTGGCGGCGGCGAGGGAAAGACCTTCGCTCTACTCACCACGCTAAAGCAGAAAGACATGGAACTCGGTAGCGCGATCCGTGAACTCTATGATCGTGGAGATGGGAAGTGCCATGTCTCAATCATCATGAGACGCCCTGGTCTCTTTCGGCGGCAGACCTATCGGAGTGCGACTTCAGAGTTTTCGACAGCAAAGAAAGCAAAGGAGTAGACTTCCAACAACGCACCCGAGGCGACGCGGTGCCCGTGCGCCTCAGTGCCGATGTTCGCTATAAGACCAAATAAGGCGACTACCCAAAATATCTGATATTATCAAACGATAGGATGGCAGTACCTATGGACGAACTAAGGGACAGGTGTTTTGAAATAAACGGAAATGAACAGTCGTTTGCGTGTGGAGGTGTTTATGCCGGTGTAAGCGACTGTGTTGCGGCACCGCTTTTGCACACCGCCCTGCAGCCGTACTCATGCTCGAAGAGCGGCGTCGCGCGGAATACCGCTTGCCGTCGCACTCTAGATCTTTTCGCCTGACTTGTGAGTGACGAAATGAGCACAGCCGGGCGCGGGCGTCCCCGTCCGCTCCGTGAAAGGCCGATCGAGATTCCGATGCGCGGGCTGGTTTCTAAGGGAAGTGTGCACGTCAACCTCTTGCAAGACACGCTGTTGCGGGCGGGGACGCCCGCGCTCCCGGCTCTCTGCTCCGCTTTTCACCTTAAACCTAAAAAGAGCAGTTGAGCATGCAGATTTTGAGCAAAGCCCCGTAAACATTGGCTTCCGTTGAGATCCGCGCCGCACCTGTTTGGTGCAGAACGCAACTTCTGATTGGAACCACGGAACACACCGAACACACGGAAAGGCATGGCTCTGTTTCCGTGTGTTTAGTGTGTTCCGTGGTTAAACAATCGATCCCGATAGCGATCCCGATCCCGATTTG
>Ga0255343_1001780_pt1 | contig 27432 bp, 21 predicted proteins | sample wastewater_treat_4_FD_192413 | JGI IMG/M metagenome (GOLD analysis project Ga0255343, IMG submission 192413) | Wastewater microbial communities from Lulu Island WWTP, Vancouver, Canada - plant16 | ecosystem: Engineered > WWTP > Wastewater > Unclassified | place: Canada: Vancouver, British... | reverse complement strand
CGCGGGCCCGAGCCACATGGACCAGTCGAAACCGTCCGGTACCGGCTGCGGCTCAAACGGTCCCTTGTACTTGGGCTGAAAACTCTTCCCGGCGGGCACCGCCACCTGAACCTCGGTGATCTTGCCGATATGGCCGTTCAACGCCAACTCGCATCCCTGCCTGAAGTTACCGAGCGAACGCTGCCACATGCCCGACTGGAACACGCGCTTGTTTTTGCGCAGCGCCGCACGGATGGCGAACCCGTCGTTCACGCACACGCCGGTCGGCTTCTCGCAGTACATGTCCTTACCGGCGTTGGCGGCAGCGGTGGCGATCAACGAGTGCCAGTGATCCTGCGCAGCAATCATCACTGCGTCGATGTCTTTGCGTGCCAGCAGCTCGCGGAAATCGTTGTACATGGCGCAGCCGGTGTCACCGTACTTCTCATCCACCGTTTTCTTAGCACGTTCGCGCCTGTCGCGCTGCACGTCGCAGACCGCAACCACGCGGCAGTTGCCAGCAGCCAAGAAGTTGCGCATGTTGCCGGTGCCCATGCCGCCCACGCCGATGCACCCGAGCGCGATCCGCTCGTTGGCGCCGAAGGCTGTCGCCGGAATGATCGTCGGCGCAGCGAGTACCGCCGCACCCCAAGCCGCTCCCTTAAGAAACGTCCGTCTGTCAAGCTTCTGCATGATTCTCTGTCCTTCCTTTGTTTACTCTGTCACCAATTAGTCGAGCCGCGCACCGCGCGGCGCGAGTCTATCAAACCTGAAGTGTGAACCGCCGGTTGCCCAAGCGATCCCACGCAACACCACAAGCCGGAACCAAGGATCATCGAACGTGGCCGTCCGATGCCCCGGCACGCAGCCGAAAACACGTCCCCGCCCGGTCTCATAACACCAGAAGACCGGTTGCGGCTGGCGGGCGGCGGTATCCTTGTCGTTTTCATCCGAAACCGCCAGTACCGTCACCCCTTCGCGGGCCGCCGGAAACAACGGCGGCCAGTAAATCTCATCATCCCAGCGCAACACATCCGGCAGGTTACGGCAAACCGGATGCTCCTTGGCCACGACACGCGCGTTGATCACGCCGTGCCGATAGTGCGTGAAGCCGCCCACGCCCAACAATTCGGCCACCGCCGGATCGGCCTTCGGCTGGGTCCACGTGGCTGAGTGTATCACAACCAGCCCGCCGCCGCGAGCGAGGTAAGCGCCCACCTGCTTTTTACGCGCGTCGTTCCACGGCAGATAACAGAAGGCCACGATCGCATCCGCCGTCGCGAACTGCTGATCCGTCGGCCAGCCCGTCGCGCACTCAACCGAGACCCCCGGCGCGCCCTCCTCCAATGCGGCATCCGCGATCGCCGGACCGTGAAGATTGATCTGGACGGCGTCGGAGGCGGCACGCCCGCCGAGCAACAACGCCCAGCGCTCCTGCCACAGCGGATAGTCATGCAGCCCGTTGCCGACCGGACCGTGATCCTTCTTGTCCGCCATCAACACGATACGCAATGGACGCTGAACGAACTGAACGTGCCGTTGCAGGTCAGCGGCAGCCAAAGAGCGACCGTAGAGCGCGATTTCGTCAATCTTCCCTTCGAAGGTTTCGGGGCTTCCAGCCGCGCCGCCAAAAGATACCTGTGACGTCGGGTCGGGCACGGCCTCGCCTGCACACTCGAGTTGGCCATCCAGATAGATCTCTACTCGCGCGCCGTCCCGCACCAACGCGACATGATACCACGTCCGCGGCGCGATCACGGTCTGTCCCGTCAGTGAGCCGAAAGTGAGCCGACCGGGAGCGCCGTTCGTGCCGCCTATGGCCAGCCGGTCCGCGCCACGGGAGAAGAGCACACCCGTCACGCCGCGCACGTTGTCGGGCAAAGCGTTCCAGAACCACAGTTCGGCGGTATACGCCGGCCCCGGAAGCGGCACGTCCGCAGTGAGCGTCCCGCCCGCCAGATGGACGCACCGGTTGACCACGCCCGTTCCCGAGAAGGCGGGAGACGGAGGACCATCAAGCCAGCGCGCAATGCCGACCCCGTAAGCCGCGTTCCGCTTGGCGGGGGTCGCATCAAATGCGGTCGGACCGCCCCACTCTTCGAGACGCCAATATGCCAGCGGCTTGTCGGCGAGGATGGCTTGCGCATACGGTCCGTTGGCGACGGTGACGGCGCGGCGTTTTTCGTCGCCGACCTTCTCCAGCAGGCCGAGCAGGGCCTCCGCCATTTTCACGCCGGCCTCCGGTTCCAGCATGGCGGTGCGGCACGCCCACGTGTTGTAACCGCCGAGCGGGAAGAGTTCGGGCGGAAGAACGTACCCCTCTTCGGCGTTGGCCACCGTGATGTTCATGGTGACCGGAAACGGGCTTTGGGCTTTCACCTGCAATCCGTGAAGGGCAAACACTTCTGCGGGCCAGAAGGCGATGCCGAGGCCACCGACGCGCAGGGCTTGAAGCTTCATCTCACGCGTCGGGTGCTCCTTGAGCCACACCTGTTCCCGCGCGTAGACTTCGGACTGATTTTTCGGAAGCCGCCCTTCGCACGTCTGCGCGAGTTTCTGCGCCCACTCCAGCCGCTTCGTATCAGGTTGGCGCGTTGCTAAGCGCAATTTTTCCTGCCGCATCGACAGCGGAACCCAATCCTGAAAACGGATCTCCTTGTACGCACTTGCCGTAAGCTGGGCCAATTCCGCCGCATAGGCGTCACGACTCACGGACCGCCTGTCCTGACTGTAGTCCATCCAATGCTGATCGCCGCTCGTGCCCTGCGACATGATGCCGACAAAGGCGGATGCGCCGTTCGTCGCACCGAGCAACGGACCGAGCTTTCCGGCGAAAATGCCGTAGTAGTCGGCGGAGAGCGCCGGTGCGCCGAAGTAGTGCATGGAATAGTTGGCCAGCACCGCCAGCGGGCGGCCATCCGGCGTCTGGACGGCCAGCAGCGTCAGCTCAGGATCGGACGGTCCCGCCGGACCGGTCACGTCCGGATTCCGATGGCCGGGGTGCATGTTGGCGCGTATGGTCAACTCGCCGAAAGGATCGCGTAACCGTTTGTCGGGCCGCCTGATCCAGACACGCGTGTGCGTGTGGTCCGGGGCCTGAACCGCGGCCCAGCCGACACGTGCGGGCGCGAGATTGGCGACGGCGCGAGCCAGTCCTTCGACGATCAGCGGGAGCGCGTAAGCGGGATAGTTCGCGTCGGGAGGCGTACCCAACACCTGCATCAGCGAAGGGGCGCTGTGCGTGTGCGTCGCCGAGAGCGCGATCCGCTCCTCTGGAATCCCGGTCGTCTCGCTCGCGCGGGCCTTGACCGCATCCGCGAATTCGGCGGGAATCAAGCAGGTGTCCAAGACACCCACCGCCACCCGCGACGCCCCGTCATCAAGAACCAGCCAGCGCACATAAAGCGGATCGTTCACCTTGGTGGCGGTTTGAGCAAGGAACCCGCCGTTCACCGTGACAGGGAAATTCGTGGGCGTGACGTCCATGGCGTACGCGCCCGCCTGGAAAGTCTGGGCAACGGCAACCTCGCGCCACATCATACAAGATGTGACAACGCAAGCCGCCAGAATCGCCCAAACACCCTGTCTCTGAAGACCACGCGCCATCGTCACTTTTTCCCAAACACGTTCCGGATCGCTGCGAGCGTCCGCTCCACAAAGATTTTACCGCCCTCATGCCCGACCGGGCAGCTCTCGACCAAGGCGCTGTAGCCACCCGCCTTCTCCGCATCGCGCGTGGCCAGGTAACCACCGCACTCCAGCGGGCTTGAGAATGAGACCAATACCGTCTGCCCGGCGATGCTGCGGCTCTGAATGCGCGCGCCATATTCGGGGTAGAGCTCAAAAGGATGGGTGGCGATCACAACATCCCCGAGGCGGATGACATGCATCTCGACCGTGAACACCGGATCGGCACGCTGTTGCGCCTCATAGCGCGCCAGCGTCTTTGCGAACCGGCGTTTCTCCCAGTAGTCGCCCCCCACGAGCTTCTTTTTCGCGGCCAATTCATCATGCCTTTTTTTCGCCGCACGATACTCATTTTCAGTCACCTTGCGTCCCGGCAGGTCAAAACTCTCTACACGGTGCAAAAAAGCAATATCCGACCGCACGTCTTTGGTCGCGAAACGCCACACTTCATCTACTGCCCGCGCGATCCGTCCCCCGAGATCTTGTGGCCGCGAAACGCCTTTCAGTTTCAACATGCGATCCTCTGCGGTCCTGCGTAACATAGCGCGCGGAATCTGATTCCCTGAGGGCGCGATAAAACCCAGCACAACTACACCTTGACCGTGCTGGTGGCGCACCCCCTCCCGCACCCAGTGCCAGTAGTCGGCAGCGATTTGGCGTCCGTCTTCACATTGTGCCGTCGCCGGCACCGCCAGAACGACCGCCTTCATTTTCTTGTCGGCGTCCAAAAAGAAAAGGGCATCCACCGCATGATCGATCCACCCCTCCAGATGACTGAAATCGGCACGCCTCGTATCGCCGTACATCACGGCTGAACCGTCTTCGTACACGACACGCCGCCCCTGCGCGACCACAGCATGTCCAAGTCCCCAAGCGAACGTTCCGGGTTGACGTTCTTGCCACGCCTTGACCACGGCCTCCGTCAGGCGTTCGAAGAGAAAGGATACATACTCCTTCGGTTGCATGGCATCGCCGTAATCGTCATACTCTTCTTGATCAGTAACCGGGGCGCAGTGCGTGTGTGTCGCGGCCAGAAAAAGTTTACGCGTATCAAACCCCGGCAGATGCGTCGCCACATGGTTACGGAAAGCGACCTGCACACCCGGTCTGATCCGGACCAAATCACATACGATCAGAATCGCGGCATCCGTCGGCTTGCCCTGCTCGCGCGCTTCCAGAGCCAGCACCTCCGCCTTGATCCGGCTCTTGACTCCCTGTGAGATCGGACCGGTGGTGTTGCCGTCCAAGGCCACCGGACGATCCGGCGTGATATCAGCCTCCGCCGCGCCTATCCACAGTTCCGCCGTCCAGCCCGCGACGGCCAACCCAGATAAGAAAACCCCGACAGCAACGTGTTTGATGCTCATCTCTCCGGCTCCCGTGATGGTGGCCACTTCGCGTGGCCACCACCACGTTGATAGGCGCGTCGTTCATCGACGCGTCGTTGTTTACACCAATTTGCTCAAATGGTCCAAGCTCTTGGACGCCTGATCCGGCGTACCGCACTCGACCGAAAAGACGATATCGCGCGGGCACTTCTCCTTGACGATCCGGATAATACGCTCCCAGTCCAACACCCCCTCGCCGCAGGCGCACCCGACCGGCGTGCCGGTCACCTTGCCACGCTCGGCATCGGAGTGCTGGATCGAGATGTCCTTGGCGTGCAGATGCACCAGCCGAGGAGCGACATTCTCCAACCAGGCGTACGGGTCCGAACCGGAGAGGTACGCATTGCCGGTGTCCATGTTGATGCCGATCGAGGGCGACTTCACCAGATTGTAAATGCGATCCAAGCCTTCCGGCGTTTTGGAGTATTGCGAATGCGGCTCCAGACCGATCTTCACGCCACGGCGCTCAGCGATGAAAGCGGCCTCCTGCAACGTGTACCGGATCAGCGTGAAATCCTCCTCCTCCGTCGTCCACTTGGCCTTCTTGCCCTCGTCGGTGTTGATCACCGGCACACCGATCTCGCCGGCGACGCGGACCGCCATCTTGATGTACTCGCCGTGCACTTCCGGACGGCACAACGGCCCGTGCGCCTGAAAGCCGGAAATGGTCAGACCCGCCGCGTCACACAGCTCCTTCATGCAGTAGGGGTCATCGAACATCGAGACCGTGTGAAAATAGCCGGCCATGCACATCAATTCGCGGCCGAAATGCAGCATCGGCTCGATGTACTTGTACCCCATCTCGGCGGTAGCCTTCACCGCCCAGTCGAACGGCTTGTCGCTACTACGTGAAAACTCCGTATTCAGTCCAATATGAATCCGTGCCATCGATGCTCCTCCCTTGTTTGCGCGAGCCTGCGCCGCGCATTACCGTTTAGCGGTCAAGGCGAACAGTTCACCCCGTACCAATATAAAGTATGACATGTCCGCTCCTTGGGTGCCATTGCGTTTTTGCACAAATTGAGTGTAAAATCAAACAAATTTAGCGCCGTCCCTACCGGGCTCGGCGTCGATAATCTCCGGGCGTTTGACCACACTTGCGCCTGAAAATGGACGAAAGATATTGCGCATGACAGAACCCCGCGCGCCGGGCGATCTCGCCCAGCGGCAGATCGGTGGTGGCGAGCAGCGTCCGGGCGGTGTTGATCTGGACACGCAGGACCTCATTGTGGACGCTGCGCCCCACCTCCCGCCTGAAATGGGTGTCCAACGTGGAACGCGAGACGCCGATCGCCCTTGCAACCTGAGACACACCGATCCCGTCACACGCCTGCTGGCGGATCACACGCAGCGCATCTGCCACCACCCGATTCGATGTCGCGATCAGATCCGTCGATGCGCGTTCCACAATCGTGACAGGGTCAACCAAGATATGAGTGACCTGCTGATTGCGACGGTGCATGAGCGCATCGAGCAACCGCGCAGCGCGATAGCCGATCTCCTCAGTCCCCTGCACGATACTGGAAAGCGACGGCGTCGCCAGTTCGCAGATCAATTCGTCATTGTCGACCCCCAGCACGACGACATCATCGGGCACGCTGAAGCCGAAGCGGCGGCACGCCTCCAGCACATGACGCGCCCGCATGTCGTTCGCGGCCAACACGCCGACCGGCTTGGGCAGCGGGTCGAGCCAAGCCCTGATCGCCTCCTGCAACTGCTCCCAACTGTGCGACGGCTTATAGCGCGCGCTGAAAACAGAGCAGGCGTGCCCCTGGGCCTCCACTCGCTGCGCGAAGGTCTCCTGGCGTTCGCGGTTCCACGGATCGATGGTGGTCGCCGGCACCCCGCAGTACCCGAAACTGTGCAGACCGAGCCGCATCAGGTAATCGGCCGCCAACTCCGCGATCTTGCGGTTGTGAGTGCCGACAGTGGAGACCGTAAGATTGAGCGAGCAGTTGGATTCGATGCCGCCGATACCGACGACCGGCATCGTGAGTCCCGCCACCTGCCGTGGTATGCGCGGATCATCCAGGTCGGCGATAACCCCGTCGAAATGACCGCGTCTGAAATCGGGAATCTTGGCGGTGGGATCATCCTCCAGAAACACGCTCCACGAACCAGACTCATGCACGAAGCGGGTCACGCCCTCGATCACCTTGCGATCGAAGCGCTTGTTAAGGCTGAGCACCAAGGCAACATGTTGGGCACGGCGCGCCATCGCGGTCCTCCCCCTGAATCATGCACCGGCCCGAATAATCAGCGCCAGCCCCGCCACAAAAAGGATAAACATGGCGGTATTCAACTGATGCGCAACTTTCGGCGCGCCCTTGAACTCTTTCCAGATCAAGATGCCCCACAAGGCGGCCACCAGCGTGGCACCCTGACCGAGGCCGTACGAAATGGCAGCCCCCGCTTTGCCCGAAGCGATCAGGCTCAGCGCCATGCCGATGTTCCAGATCGTGCCGCCGAGGATGCCGACCGCATGCAGCCGCGGACTGCCCAGTTTGAAGTAGGATGAGAGTGGCACCGGCTCCCCCCGCACCGGCTTGAGCGAAGCAATCGTATTCCAAATGAAGTTTGAGACAAACAGGCCGACGGCAAACACCACCAGCGCCGTGTACGGCGTCATCAGGCCCGCTTCGGGTTGCGCGAAGTTCTTGACCATGCCCCTTGAAACCAGCCCGAAGAACCCCGCGCCCATCAGCACACCAGCTATCACCGAAATCACGAGGCCGAGACCGGTTCCCTCTCCTTGCGGACGGTTCTCGTCGGCTGCGGCACGCTTCTTGTAAGCCAGCGCGTTGAAGATGATGGCCAGCGTCACCAGACCGACGCCCGTGAACAACAGCACGGGATCGCCCTTGGGGTTGAACCAGTAAGTCTGAATCACACCCAACACCAGCGCTAATCCAACGCCTATCGGGAATGCCACGGCGAGCCCCGCCAGATCAATCGCGATCACCAAGAGGATGTTCGACAGATTGAACAGCACACCGCCGAGAAACGCCAGCGCGAGGTGATTCGCCCCAGCCTGGCGAATGTCCACAAGGAAACTACGCCCCTGCGACCCCATGCTGCCCAGCGTGAACGCGATCAACAGCGAGCTAAGCAGAATGCCCAGTCCGTAATCCCAGTAGAACAACTGATACTTCCACGCCTTGCTCGCCGACAGTTTCTGTGTATTGCCCCACGATCCCCAGCACAGCATCGTCACCACGCAGAAGATCACCGCCACCGCATAATTCTCAACAAAAAACATACCTACCTCCTTCTAACCAACCAACTCCTCCCGTCTCGGCGCAGACGCCTGCGCCCCCATGCGTGTCACCGAAATCGACGCCGCCTTCGACGCAAAGCGCACCGCCTCCTCCAGTTCCAACTCCTCCGTCAACGCCACGGCCAGCGCGCCGTTGAAGACATCGCCCGCCGCCGTGGTGTCCACCGCCTCGACTTTAAAGGCCGGGACCATGACACCGTCCTCCCCGTCGAAAACGTATGCGCCTTTGGCACCCATCGTGATCACGACCTGCCGCACGCCCTTGTCGCACAGCACCCGGGCGGCCGCCTCAGCGCTCGCCTCGTCCGTGACCTTGATGTTTGTCAGCAGCTCCGCCTCGCTCTCATTCGGCGTGATGACCTCAAGACAGTCATAAAGATCGGACGGCAGTTCACACGCAGGCGCGGGGTTCAAAATAACCGGCACGCCCAGATTGACTGCCACATCGGCCGCATATCGAACCGTCTCCAGCGGCGTCTCAAGCTGCATCAAAAGCAGATCGGACTGGGCGATGATGTCTTCCACCCCTTCGATGTCCTCGGGCATCAGTGTTCCGTTCGCACCCGACGCCACCGCGATGCAGTTTTCACCTTTGGCATCCACCATGATCAGCGCGACGCCAGACGGCTCAGACGGGTCGGTCAGCACGTAATCCGTGCAGATGTTCTCTTTGGCGAAGAGCGCCTTCGCCTCGCGGCCGAACAGGTCATCGCCGACTTTTGCGATAAAGACCACCTCAGCGCCCAGACGCGCCGCAGCCACGGCCTGATTCGCTCCCTTGCCCCCTGGGTTCATCAAGAAGCGTCCGCCCAAGATCGTTTCACCCGGCGCTGGGATCCGCGCCGCCTTCACCACCATGTCGGTGTTGGTACTACCCACAACAACAATCTGCTTCATCCTTCCTCCTGTCCGTTTTCAATGCCCGGCGCCGGACATTCGACGCTCACCGTTTAGCATTCCTGATCTCCACGCCGCCCCAATAGGCCGCCTCCCACGACCAACCGTCAGGCTGGTTTACCAGTTCAACCGTCACCGTCTGGCCGGCAAAGGTAGCAAGGTCGATCGAGACTGTCTGCCATGCGGGCGGGCCTTCGATCTTTTTACGGATGACTTCACGACCGTCAACCCGCGCAATAAAGATGAAATCACCGCGATCATGGTTTGCGAGCAGCACGTCGAGCTTCGGCACGCCATCCTTCGGTACGGCGATGGCCTTCGATAGCGTGACGCCCGTGGTCTTGTCTAGCGGGTGGGTCATCACCACATGCTGCCGGCCCAGATACTCGGCGCGGTAGCCGGGCTCCATGTCCTTCCCGTTGGGCGTACACGTCCAGCCGGGCAGCAGGGCGTCCAACGCCCCCTGCACACGACGGGTCGGATCGTCGCCCCCCACATCCGCAGGATGCGCCTTGAAGCGAATTTTCGCGTACTCCTCTTCCGTGAAGCGCGAACCTGCGATCGGGCCGGGCGCCCAGCTCAACATCAACGGACCGGGCTGTGCCGGACGGACAGGGATCACGAACCACTCCTTGCCATCCGCGTCGCGCTCGATCCGTCCGCCCTGCTGCTCCGCCGTCTGCCGTGCCAGACGCTCGCAAACGTCCAGCAGCGCCGGCACGTTGTAGGCAGTGTAGGAAAACTTCGGTTCGAGCTTCAGTTCCTTCGTGTAGTGGGCGGGCAGCTTAGAGAAGCCGATCATCGTGCCGACCACGCCCGCAGCGCTCGACGGATTGCAGTCCGAATCATAACCGCCGCGCATGGAGATCACCACCGTTTGCTCCATATCCCCGCGTCCGTACAGCAGCCCGAGCAGAACCATCGCGCCGTTGATCTTCACATCAATCGCGCCGTTGGAGGCTTTTTGATATGCCGGATCCTTGCGGTATTTCTGCAGGCAGCGCTGCCAAGCGAGCGTCCAGTCATGCGGTGCCTCACGATGCCAGCTCACCAAGTCGCGCACCATCTCGGCATATTGGCTGTCGGCCGGAATGCAGGCCAGTCCCGCCTCAATGACCTTGTGCAGGTCGCTCTCAAAGAATGCCTCGGCATACATCCCGCCCATAAACTGGCCCCCGTACACACCGTCGCCATAGTTCATGAGCCGACCGAACTTCTCGCCCAACGCGATGACCGAGGTCGGCATCCCGGGCGAGATGAGCCCGGCGAAGTCCGCCTCGATCTGGTAGTCGATGTCATTCGGGCGGGAGTTGAAATGCGGGTGTGACGAATCCGGCGGTGCGATACCCCTGCGCAGATTCCTGCGGCCTGCGTCATTGGCGCACCAGAGTTGGTACTCGCTGTTGGCAAAATCGATGCCCGCCTGACGGATATCCACATCCAGACCGTATTGCTCCAGAGAGCGCAAGAAGGTCATTTCCACATAGAGATCGTCCTGCCCGAAGGCATGGTTAATCATTTCCGGCTTCCAGACCGGCACCTTTTCTTGCGGGATGATCACATCGTTGAACTTGAATTCCGTCGGCGCGCCCCACGCCACACCGATGATCTGGCCGATCCAACCGCCCTTCATGCGGTCGCGGTAGTCATCAAGCGACAGCCTGCGTTCTCCCTGTCCCCACGCCGTCCCTGCCAGCCACACCCCACAAACGATCCACAGCAAAACATTTCGCGCCACGCCGACACTCTCCTTTGGTAGCTCAAAAGTTATCGTTTCCCTTGTACGGCGATATTGTGCCGTACAGGCGGCGAATCGACAACAGTTTTTTTCTTTTCCCTGCTACCTTTTCCGCACGGCGTCCCTCCACCGCAACATCCTTCACCGTTCCTATGTATGCGCCGTGGACGACCCAGAGCCAGCCGTTACGTAACAGGAATACGCCACGGCTGAGACCCAGCCCTGGATCACCCGGATCCATCATGATCACTGGCTCCCGACTTTTTTGGGTAGCTTGTCACTGCCCCAGATGGACGACGGGTGCAGGATGATCCTGAAGCGCAGACAGCGGAATTATAGCCAATTCGTTTGCGGCATGGCTCTTGTGGGTGTAGCCGACGTACAACTTGCCCTCGTGCTCCACGGCGTAAGGGTAACTGAAATCGGCTTTGGGATGGGAAACGCCGGGACCTCCGGGGAAGAGTGATCGACGGATGATGAAGACGCGGCTGAAGGTCATTTCACCGGGTCTGCTGAGCGCAATCGTCAACGGCGAACGACTGCCGCCTGTGTCGGCGGTGGTCGTGCAGACGAGATACCGCTGCCCGGTGCTCAACGTGCCTGCGTACGGTTTGCTGGTGGCCATCGGCAGATTGGAGGGGCGCGCCGGCGTCCAAGTGCGCCCGAAATCCTCGCTGAACGAAACGAGAGCCAGCGGTTTGGCACCATAGCGTGAGATGTTGACGAGACGTTTGCCTTCAACGAACACCGTGGATTCTCCCCAGACGCGGCCTAACTCCGGAGCAGCGGGGATGACCACCAGATCCCAACGGGTGAAATCCTCGCCTCGGCTGATTGCAACCGCCGCCGGGTTACCATGACCGACGCGACAGCCAGCCATGACCCAGTTCCCGTCCGCCATCTTCTGCGGCTCTTGCATGGGCCAGAAGCCATCCTTGATTACCACGCCCTGCGTCTCCCAGCCTCCTGAAGTTTCGTTCAGGGTGTAGGCACGCGTATGGGTGCGCTGGAAGTTATCGTAAAATGCACCCATGAAGGCCCACAGCCTGCCCTGATATGACAGGAAGACTCCGTGGCTGACGCCGAGATTGCCCTCGCCATGATCCATCACTATCGGCGCGCCCCATGTCTTGCCGCCATCTGTACTGATGCGTACATGAGCCTCTTCGGTCGGCGTGTTCTCTCCGTTTTTGTTGAAACCGTAAGAGGCGTAAAGCTTGTCTTTATGCCAAACCAGTCCGACCCCCAGCGTCCAATTACAACCGTCGGTATCGGGACGTTGTTTTTTGATGACGTGGAATGTGACATCCTGAAGCGTTGGGATATCAGCGTTTTTCGGCACCTCGTCTCCGGTCCAAATCGTGACAGGCGTAGCGGCATCAGGGATCGTATGGGGGGCAGGTTTTTTGTCGGCGAGACCGGCGATCTCTTCTGTGGAGAGTGTTGCGCGCCAGACCGCCGTCTCGTCAAGCGCACCATGCAGTAATTGCATTGGAGTGCCATCATTGAGTACACCACCCAATGAGAAGGGCGCCTCTGTGGCCGTGATCGATGTGGCCAAGTTCTCCTCGCCTTCGAGCTTACCGTTCACGTAGATACGCGCTCGCCCGTTCTCGAACGTGACCGCGACATGGTACCACGCGCCGCGCTTGGGTCGTGTCCTCGAGCCTACGGTCTTCCAACCCTCAGTCCGCAGATAAAATCTAAATTGTCCGTCGTGGTCGATCATCAGTCCCCACTCGCGTTGATTGGCGCTATAGTGGTTCTTAGCGGCGATCATCTGCTGGCCGTATCCGGGCGCATAGGGAAAAACCCATGTGGCCAGTGTGAACGGACCCGCACCGATACTCAGATTGGGGGCTGTCGGCACTGTGACAAGAGTCGTCATGCCGTTAAAGGCAAGTGCTCCGCTTTCCGCGCCCGGCACCACCCGGAACTCTCCTCGAGCCTGACCATGATGTCGCCCGCACGCATCCACGATCCGGCCATCCGTCGCGCCCTCCAGCGCCCAATGCGCTACGGGCGGCACAGCAGCCTGTGCATGCATCAGTGTCAGACCGAGAACGAGCCCTATTCTTCTTTTCATGACATCTCCTTTTCGTAAGTTTTTTGTTTTTCGTGGCGACCTCGACGCTCGACACGCTGCAGATGAGTTAATCCGAATGGCTTTCAGACTCACTCCCCCGTCGCCACCACGATGCCAGTACTGAGCTGGTCACCGCGCTCCACGGACCAAAGGTGGCCGAGGCCATGGCAGCCTGCGCACTGCGCAACACATTGAAGGCCAGCCCGGTGGCCATGCCGCCGTTCTGGAGGCCGACCTCCAATGCCACGGTGCGGCAGTCCCGCGTGTCGAGCCCGGCCAGGCGCGCACCCTGATAGCCGAGCAGATAGCCGAGCGCGTTGTGCAGTGCCGAAGCACCCAACAGTGCCAAGCCCACCCGCAGCAGGTCGTCGCGCGACAGCGCGACGGTGATTCCTATGATCGCACAGATCGAAAACATCGCCAGAAAAGGCAAGACCCGCACCAGCCGCGCCGCCACCCGCGTCAGGTAACGGTTAATCAGCAGGCCTGCCACCAGTGGCAAGATGATCATCTCGATAATCGACAGCATCATCGGTAGAAATTCAATCGGCACATAAGTTCCCGCCAGTACCCGCATGGCCAATGGCGTCATGAACGGCGACACCAGCGTTGAGCAGGCGGTCATGGTTACGGAGAGCGGCACGTTACCGCGCGCAAGATAGGTGATCACGTTTGACGAAGCACCACCAGGACATGAGCCGACGAGAATCAACCCTACGGCGACCTCCGCCTTAAGACCGAAGGCGCGCGCACTCAGAAACCCGCCGACTGGCATCACCAGATATTGCAGGACCACGCCCAGCAAGATCGCTTTGGGCATGCGCAGCACACGGGCGAAATCGTCGAATGTCAGAGTCATGCCCATGCCGAACAGGATGAGTTGCACGAGCGGTGCGATGGTACGCTTCAACTCGAAGCTACCCCACGCAATAAAGACGGCAGGGAAGGTAAACGCTGCTACGCCGGTCGCGAGTACAGCAAAGGTGAACCCCAGCCCGCGTAACGTGTCTACACGTCCCCAACGCACGAGCACGGCCAGCGCGGCAAAAACGATTGTCAGAAGGATACCAATGGAAGTATTCATGCTGTTCGGTGTTCGTCGATGGTCGGTAATCTCGCACCGCGCAGGGCGGTGCACATGCGATCGAGCAGACTGGGGTCGGTCACCGGCAGAATCGGGTGGCGCGGCAGACCGCCAGAACGGCCTTGCAGGTTCACCAGTGCCTTGACTTTCCCGGGGTAAGGGGCCTGTAGGTAGGTCATCACGATTGGCACCATCTGCCGCTGGATCGCCATAGCCTCGGCCTGATCGCCTCTCTGGAATGCCAGCCACTGCTGTCGACACAACTCCGGTGCTATGGTGACCATAGCCGAGAACGCGCCGCAGGCGCCGGCCGTGTAGGCACCGTAGAGCATTTGGTCGCAGGCGGCATAGATTTTCGTGTTGTTCCGGCACAGTGCCGCGATCTCAGCGAGGCGCACAGGATCGACCTGTTTCACGCCGATGACCCACTCCAGTTCGCAGATGCGCATAATCTGCTGCGGCGCAATCAGGTTGGAGGTTACCACGTTGTAGATGATCAGTGGAAGCTGAACCGCCTCGCCGATTTCGCGGTAGAACTGGAAGTTGCCCTCTTCGGTCGCGCCGTGGTAGAAAACCGGCGTCACGAGCAAGGCGTCCGCGCCGCACGCCTTGGCATCAAGACCTGCGCGGATGACATCGCGGGTCGAGTTACGGATGATGCCTGCGTAAACCGGCACATGGCGCACGTTCTCTGCCTGCAGAAGTTCCAGGCAGCGACGCAGCTCGACATCCGAGAGCAGTGCCCCCTCGCCCGTGCTGCCGCCCGAACTGATACCGTCCACGCCGTGATCAAGCAGATAGCGCGCCTCTGTACGGAAGGCCGCCTCATCCAGTTCGCCAGCCTGGTCAAAGGGTACCACCATCGGGGCAATCATGCCGGTCAGTTTTTCTATATCCATCGCTCCAACCTCTTAGAATATCTGGATGAGGGTGCCCTGCGGGATCTTGGGTTCGAGCACCACGCGCAGGGTCGGACGATAGGCGGCGGTAGCATGCTCGCGCGAGCCGACCATCAGCGCGTTCTGACCGGAAGAGGCTTCGTCCGTGGCCAGCAAGAGCCCCTCGTTGAAGCCGCCGCGCGCCCAGCGCTCCAGAGCGGCGAGACCCTCGGGCGACTCAATATGGAACACGATGTCAGTGCCAATGCCACTCTTGATGGCGGCACAATCGATTTGCGCTGTTGCCAGCAGTGCCGCCACGCCGACGGAGTTGGTGTCATTTCCGATGCCCGCTCCGCCTGCCCAAGCCACGGTGTCGTATTGTTGCCATGCCCAACAGCTCTCGCCGATGCCGGCGGTCGCATTGCCCTTGGTACCTTCGATCCAATTGGCATTAGCTGCGGAAAGCAGTAGGAGGCGTACCTCGAAAAAGGCACCATGGGCCGGTTGGAGCTTGGAGTTGTTGACCTGCGTCAACGTTAGCGTGGCCCATTTGAGCCGTTTGTGCGCACGGTCAAGAGGCGAAAGATCGAAGCGCAGAAGAGTACGGTAACGGTCTGTAGCGTTGTTCAGGCCGATCGCAAGCTGGGGCGTTGTCCACTTGCCCCAGTTCCGGTCGGTATAGATGCCCGGACTGTACATGAAGTTGTCTTCGCTGGCGATGAAGGCGGTCTCGTCGGTGGCATAGGTCACGATCAGCGCTGGTCTGTCATCGACGTCAGCGTGTTCAGCCGAGGCAAAGGCCAGCGCATTCTGCCCGGTTGATGCCTCGTCCGATGCAAGTAACAGGCCGGCGTTGGTGCCGCCGCGCGCCCAGCTTTCGAGTGCGGCGAGCGCCTCGGGCGAAACGAGGTCAAAGACGATCTTTTGCCCATTGGTCACCGTCGCGACATCGATGGTGGCCGAGGCCAGCAGATTGCTGATACCCGCCGAGGCAGTGCTGTTACCGATGCCCTTGCCGCCGGCCCAGTTGACGGTGTCAAAACCAAGGAACTCCCAGCAGGGTTCGCCCGCGCTGGCCAAGGATATAAACTTTGATCCCTCCTTCCAGGCCGCGTTGGTGTCGTCCAGCAGAAATAACCGTAAATCAAAGTTGCCGCGCTCGACCGAAATCTTGGCGGTGTCGCGGACGGTCAGCGTCAGCGTGGCGGACTCTAGTTGCGTGTAACGTGCGCGCAACGGCGCGAGGTCGAAGCGCAGCAAGCTGCGATAGGGCCAGTCGACGTTGTTCAGGCCGGCATAAAGCAGATCACGCTGGCCCCAGTTGTGATTGCTGAAGTAGATGAACCCGCTATTCCAGATCAAAGTGTCGTCCGACGCATCGAAACCGACGTCGCCGGCCGTGGTATGGACAGTGAGTTTGGGGCGGCGGTTGACATTGGCATTCTCTTTCGAGCCGAAGTAGATGGCGTTCTGCGCATTGGTGGTTGTGCCCTCGTCGGTAGTCAGAAGAAAACCTGCGTTATCAGCACCTGCAGCCCAGTTGGCGAGGGCCTCCAGGCCGGCGGTCGAGTCGATGGTGAAGGTATAGACCGAACCACGGACGGTGTTGGTGACATCAACCTGCACGGTATCGAGCAGGGCCGCGATACCGGCCGAGGCCGTGCTGTTGCCGATGCCCGGCCCGCCGGCCCAACTGGTGGTGTCGAACTGGCGGTAACGCCAGCACGGCTCGCCGACAGTGGCCGTATCCTCCAGTTTGGAGCCCTGAATCCACTCCTTATTGGCATTGTCCAACAGCAAAAGCCGCAGGTCGAAGTTGCCGTTCGCCTGCTGGAGCTTATCGATCCGATCCGTCACCAGCGTGAGCGTGGCCGAAGTGATCGAGGTTTCGGCACCGAGACTGGAGAGGTCAAAACGCAACAGGCTGCGGTAAGGCAAGTCAGCGGCGTGCAGGCCGACCGCGAGTTGCGGGTAGACACCAAAATTACGGCGCGACCAACCGATTAGATCACTCAAGAGCACGGTGTCATCCGAAGCGTCGAAGATCATCTCCTCCGCCCTCATCCCGTCTGTAGCAAGGCTGATACCCAAAAGCAGGGTACTCAGAAAAAGCCGTGCCGTCATGCTTGTCCGTTTCATCGTTTTCCCTCCTGTCTAACGCGGGCGGAGCCCGCAACCCTCACCCTGCCCTCTCCCAGAGGGTGAGAGGGCGAGGGTAAAAACAACTTTACCTTTACAACAGGCCCAGCCGTACCAGATGTCCGCGTATGACCGCGATCTCCGCCTCGGTGGCGGGCGCCAGAGGAAGGCGCGGCGGGCCGACCTTGAGACCACAAAGATTCATTGCTGCTTTCCAGATCGGTATGACATTGGTCCTGCCGTTCTGACAGAAATCCTTGAAGAACGGGTCGAGATCCATGTGGATCGCGCGCGCGCCGCCAACGTCGCCCGCGAGAAAGGCGTCGATCATTTTGCGCATGTGGTGGCCGATAATATGCGAAGCGCCGCTGACCACGCCGGCCGCGCCCTGTGCCAGCCCGCACAGCACCATGATGTCGTCGCCGTTGTAGACCGTGAAGCCGGGAGGGGTCACGCGGAGGTACTCGGTCATCTGCGTGGGGTTGATACCCGCTTCGTCCTTGATGCCCGTAATGTTCGGCACGTCGGCAGCCAGGCGTGCCACCGTCTCCTTTTCGACATTGAGGCCGGTGAAGATCGGAATGTTGTAGAGCATGACCGGCAGAGACGTCGCCTCGGCGATAGCGCGGAAATGGTGGTAGACCCCCTCTTGGGTCGGTTTACAATAGCAGGGTCCCAGGACCATCACGGCATCAAAGCCGAGCCGCTCAGATTCTTTGACCAGTTCAACGGCTTCGCGTGTCGCTATCGAGCATGCTCCGCCCACCACCGGCATCCTGTTCGCGGCAGCATCCTTCACAACCCTGAACAATTCGATCCGCTCTTTTAGGCTCATCGTATTGAATTCACCGGAGGTGCCTCCGACAATCAGTGAATCGCAGAGACGATTGACGATGACGTGGTCGACCAATTCTGCAGCGGCATCAAGGTCGAGGTCTTGATTCACATTGAAAGGGGTGGCCAGCGGAATAACAATGTGGCCGAGTTTTGTTCCTAGAGTGCCCATAGCAAACCTTTCCGTTCTATCCGTTCAAACACACCATTCGGACGCCCGCAACAACAGGCCGTCCATTTGCTTCGGAGTTTAAAAGATAAAACTGTCAAGAACAACTCAAAACCAGCGAACTTGGCAAGAAAGATGATAAAGCAAGTTGTCGCGCTGGCTAGTCAGGCTGGCGGCCTGCTGTCGGCAGATAAGCTCCGCAGGACTGGCGTACAACAAGACGCGCGGCCAGACTCACCGTACAGGTCGGTAGCGTCGGATTCTTCAAGCGGTTTTGCATGACCTGCCAGGCGACCGCGGCAATCTCGCGGCAGGGTTGGTGCATTGTTGTGAGGGGCGCACGTAGCAACGTGGCGTACTTTACGTCATCGAAACCCACGATGCGGACATCCCGGGGCACGTTACAGCCGAGCGCGTCCAACGTCTGCATCAACACGCCAGCCCTGTAGTCGTTGGCACAAACAAAGGCGTCGGGCTTGTTCTTCAACAGCGCGGCGATCTGCACCTCGTCGGCCGGATCAATGGAAGGGCAAGGGTCAGCATTGGCCGTAATGCCGTGGGCGAGCATGGCCTCGCGGAAGCCCGCATAACGAGCCTCGACGGTCGGCAACGTCTGCGTACCGGCCACAAAAAAGAGTCGTCGGCACCCCATATCCAGCAAATGCTTCGTCAGCGTGTAACCCGCAGCGAAATTGTCAATGCCCACCAAATCATAGTCGCTGCGCTGAGGGAAGGGTGCCACGTCACGGTCCAGCAGAACGATTGGAATGCCGGCCACGCGCAGACGGCCGGCGATAAGTCGATTAATCTGCGCCTGTCCACTCAGCCAGCCGAACGGCGCAAAGAACACTCCCTGAACTTTGCGTTCAATCATCTCTTGGCAGAATGATTCGGCCAATTCGGCGGGCGTCTCTTGCGGGTCGGTGCGCAGCGGCGTGCTGCCCCAAACGACGCTATAGTTGTTCGTACGCGCCAAGCCGATCAGCTTGCCGCATATCACGTCAAAAATCTCGGTGACGCCCATTCCAGGCACTATAAGCCCGATGAGTGCGCCTCCCACGGCGGAGTCTGATTCCGTGATACGGCGAGCGAAAGTGCCAGCACCGGCACGTCTTTCAATGAAGCCGGCCGCCTGTAGCTCTTTCAGCGCGCGCACCACCGTTGGACGTGAAACCCCGTATTTCCGAACGAGTTGCATCTCGCTGGGAAGCCGACTTTTTTCGGAATACTTACCCTCGACAAGTTGGGCACGGAGGTCATTGAAGATCTTCATGTACTTGACGTTCCTCATCATGAAAGACCTTTACCCGTTTTTTCGCGCTCGGGCAAGACTAAATATTTTTTGTTTGTGTTTTTGTGTCTTGAAAGCGTCCTTGTTTCTGCAGGGCGGTCAGGGTATACTCGACGCTCTTTTTTAACCCTTTTGACGGACGACGAAACCATGAGGATTTTATCGGGTATCCAGCCCTCGGGCAAACTGCATTTAGGAAACTATTTCGGCATGATGCGACCTGCCTTGCAACTTCAAGAGCAGGGCGAGGCGTATCTTTTTATTGCGAACTATCACGCGTTGACCTCTCTGCATGACCGCGAACAGCTCATGCAGGGCACTTGGGACGTCGCGCTCGACTTTCTGGCCTGCGGGCTTGATCCGGAGCGCACGGTTTTCTTCCGTCAGAGCGATGTGCCGGAGGTGCACGAACTGACATGGCTGCTCTCGATCGTGACGCCTATGGGGCTGCTGGAGCGCTGCCACTCTTACAAGGACAAAACCGCTAGGGGCATCGCGGCGTCACACGGGCTGTTCGCCTATCCGGTGCTCATGGCGGCGGACATCCTCCTCTACCAATCAAATGTGGTGCCGGTGGGACGCGACCAGAAGCAGCACGTCGAGGTCACGCGCGACATCGCCATCAAATTCAACAACGAGTTCGGCGAGGTTTTCACGATTCCGGAACCCTCGATTCCGGACGAGGTGGCGGTGGTGCCCGGACTGGACGGGCAAAAGATGTCGAAGAGTTACGGCAACACGATCGAACTCTTTGGCGACATGAAAGAGACCAAGGCGCGCATCATGAAGATCGTCACCGACAGCAAGGTGCTCGAAGACCCCAAGGATCCGGCGACCTGCAACGTGTTCGCGCTCTACAAACTGTTCGCCAGCGACGCGCAACGGCAGGAGATGGAAGCCAACTACCGCGGCGGGAACTACGGATACGGCCACGCCAAGAAAGCGTTGGCCGCGATATTTGAAGAGACCTTCGAGACGTTCCGCGCGCGCCGGGCTGAGTTGCAGGCCAATCCCGACTATGTGGAAGAGGTGCTGCGTAAAGGGGCCGAACGCGCCCGCGCAGAAGCTACCAAGACTTTGGATCGCGCACGCGACGCGGTAGGGCTGTCGTCGCTCGCAGGAAGAGCCTGAACGATGGCACTTGATGCATTGTTGGCCGACGACTACAAGGTCGATCTGGAGGTGTTTGAAGGGCCTCTCGATCTCCTGCTCTATCTGATTCGGCGCGAAGAGGTCGATATCTACGATATCCCGATTGAGCGGATCACGGCGCAGTACATGGCGTATCTCGACGTCATGCGTATTCTGGATCTCAACATCGCCGGCGAATTTCTGGTCATGGCCGCCACGCTGATGATGATCAAGAGCCGGATGCTGCTGCCGGTCGAGTCGCGTTCCACCGACGAGCCGCTTGACGAGGAATGGATCGACCCGCGACTGGACCTGGTGCGCCAACTCGTCGAGTACAAAAAGTTCAAGGACGCCGCCGACCGCCTGCTTGAATTCGAGGCGCTGCAGCATGAGGTGTTCACATTCGGCGGTGACAAGCCGGTGTTTGAAAAAACCTCGGTTGATGTCGGTCAGGCACTCGGCGACATCGGGCTTTTCGACCTACTGACCGCCTTCCAAGAAGTGCTGTCGCGTGCACCGGCCGAACCGTTCGGGCATCTGGAACCGATCCTCTGGTCGGTCCCGGACAAGATGGAGGTGATCAGCACGAAGTTGCGCGACCAGCGTCGCTTGGAGTTTTCCAAGCTCTTCAATCCCGAGTCGCACCGCAACGAGGTGATCGCCACTTTTCTGGCGTTGCTGGAACTGCTGCGTTTGCGCCAGATCCGGATCCAGCAGAACGCCGCGTTTCACGAAATTCTGATTTTGCCGATAGAGGATGCCGCGGGCAAGCCGCTGCTACCGACATCAAACGAAGGAGCCGAGCATGTCGAATCCTGAAAAGGTCAAACTGCCGTTGGCATCGAGTCTGCAACAGGTGGTCGGCGCGCTGCTTTTCGGCGCTGACCATCCGCTTACGGTCGAAGAGATCCGCACCTGCCTAAAGAGCGTGGCGGAGCAAGAGGGCGAGGAGAGCGAAACGGCCTCGCTGTTCGCTGAAGCCTCGTCACGCGAGATCAGCGATGCCATTGAGAGCATCGCTAAGGAGCTGTCACGTCTGGAATTGGGCGTTGAAGTAGCGGAGATCGGCGGCGGGTTCCGCTATCAGACGCAGCCGAGCTGCGGACGCTGGGTGCGTAACTTGCTGAAGCAGGACCGCCCGAACACGTTGTCGCGTCCGGCGCTGGAGACGCTCGCGATCATCGCGTACCGGCAGCCGGTCGCCAAGTCGGAGATCGAAGCGATTCGCGGCGTGTCGGTTGACCATGTCGTGAAAGCGCTGATGGAGTTGCATCTGATCCGCATTGTCGGGCGCAGCGAGTTGCCCGGGCGTCCTTTCCTTTACGGCACGACCGCGAGCTTTTTGAATCACTTCGGCTTGAGCAGTCTCAAAGAGCTGAACGAGTTGGATCCCACGTTGCAGCGCTCGAAGCCCAGCGAACGCAAGGCCGCTCATACGAGAAAGAAAAAGTCTGACAAAGACGCCGTTGAGGAAACCCCGCTGTTCGCAGCACGCGACGAGGCGACCCCTGATGCAGCGCCAGAGCCGACCGACGCCGTGAAGGAGATTTTGGGCGGCGATGAATCGGCCGACGCCGAACCCGTGTTTGAAGAAGAGGAGAGAGAGGAAGCATAGCGACGATGCCTTTTTTGAAAAAGATTCCTCGGCCGGAAACGTTCCGGGATTTCAGCGAACCGAATGCGTTCAAGATATGGATGAAGTGGGCGATGGGTGTAGCCGCCGTAGCCTGCGTCGGCGGCTTGCTGATCTGTGCCAGCATGGAGGGCTGCCGCAAGGGACAGCCAGCGCCCGACAACCAAACGACAAAGACGAAGGCAGAGAAAGAAACGTCGAGCACAGAACCGGCACCCGACCTGCACCGCCCGGTACGCGAGGCACCGGCCGCATTCCCGCCGGACTCCAACATGCCGCGCGGTAAAGAAATTTACGCTTCGGGTCCCATTGACCTAGCGACGTTCGATCCCAAACGCGACTTGATGCGATTTGAAGATCCGCGCGTCTGGTTTGAAAGCGACCACGCCAACGACGATGACGACGAGGACGACCACCTGATCCACCGCGCCATGGAGGTGCCCCTGCGGCGCTTAGTCAATCTAGTAGAGCAGAAAAAAGGCAAACTCAAGGTACAGGACGCCTTCCGGCATGCCGCCAAAAACCGCATCCACATGGCACGGTCGCTACACTGCGAGGGCCGCGCGATTGACCTGACGTGCGAGGGCATGAGCCTGAGTGAGTTGGCCAAACTCTGCTGGCAAGCCGGCTTCGATTTTGTGTTGTACGAGACCCCCCGCACCTCGGGCCCGCACCTGCACTGCTCGGTCAAACGTGCCCCCGACGCTCCCCTGCCGCCGCGGCCAGCGGTGCGGGCGAAGCCCGCAACCCAAGGTAAGAGGTAAGAAATAATAGGTAATAGATAAGAAGTAATAGTGGATCGAACAAAATCCAGAGTGGTGCTTTTATTCTCAAGATTACGAGCCACTGCGTGGTCGCAATAAGGACTAAGGGACAGGTAATTTGAACGTTGCGACAACCCACAGCCCGAGCGGTATATTCAAAGCAATCCGAGACTGGGGTGGTTCCCCTGCCTCTTGACGGAGAATGGGTTGCTGTCAGATTGACGGTACGCAAAAACAAAGGAACAGAAAATGACATTCAGAGACAAAGAGCAAAAACGAGGCGAGGCGTTGGTTAAGAGCGGTTTTTTTGACGGCGATACAGGAAACGGGAAGTTCAAAGGAAAGCGATACCCTTTTGTTCTTCAAGACGGACGATTTAACCTGTATCCCGGCATCAGAGATGAGGTCCTCGAATACTTTAAACAAAATAACATTGCTTGGTGGGGCGGCAAGCATCCCACCGGTCATATTTTGTCGTCGCAGATAGCGTGTCTAAATCATCTATTTGCAATCAGAAATGAAAAAGACGCAGTTTTGAAGCTGTTAAAATCCGTATCGGATGATTTTGTGGATGTTTTCCCCATCCCGGAGAATCTCGAAGGGTATATTCAATTTGAAGCGGTAGGTGGCAAGGAGAACTTTCTAAACGAACGCAAAAACACGAGAGGCAGCAACTGTACCTCTGTGGATGCACTGATATGCGCCCGACACCGTGACAGTCGAAGATTCTTAATTCCAATTGAATGGAAGTATGTTGAAAAATATGGGAACAAAGATAAATCGACGGGAAGCAAAGGTGACGAACGAAAGGCGCGCTATCTTGATTTAATTAAAAGTAGCCGATATTTGAATGAGCATACGCCGTCATGCTGCTGGTTTGAGCCTTTCTATCAGCTCATGCGTCAAACACTTTGGGCCGAGCAGTTGTTAAAGCATCGGTCTGCGGGATTTGAGGCGGATAATTATCTGCACTTGCACGTCGTTCCCGAAGACAATGCGGAATTGCTCGACAAATCTTATCCCTGTAGCAACAAGGGAATGATAGATACTTGGGAAAGTTGTCTAAATTATCCCGAAAAGTATACGGTGGTTCATCCAAACCAGTTGTGGAGCAAGCAATCAAAGGATACGGCCATTTACGAGTATTTGAGCAAACGGTATTGGTGAGAGCACTGGGAGGGTCAAGTGTCACCTGACCGGCAGCGGTCACGCCGCGATTTTTCTACCACGAAACACACCAAACACACGAACAGGCACAGCACTGCTTCCATTTTTAACCACGAATGATGCAAATCAGGCGGGATTGTCACGCCCTTTCAGGGCTGATGCCGTGGGTTGGCATCTGACCACAGGGCGTTTCCCTGTGCTGGTATATCACGCCCCTTCGGGGCTACTTTTAAACGACGCTCCAACTCTTGTCATCAGGCTTGCGAAGCAGGATCGGGCAAGCGCCTGCTTGCCCGCGGACGAGCAGACGCTCGTCCGGTGCTCCGCGAGGGAACCTGAGCGGAAGCCGGCTCGCGGGGAGACTCGCCCTCCAATCTTCGCGCCTTCGCGTCTTCGCGTGAAACAACCGAGCCATGCCCCTCCCCAAGAACTCTGTGTTCTCTGTGCGCTCTGTGGTTCCAAAAACCGAGCAGAGCCCCAAAAAATCGGCGTAATCTGTTAATCTGTGGATAAAAAAAACGAACCATGCCCACCCAAAAACCTCTGTGCCTCTGTGTCTCTGTGGTTTGACAACTAAGGGACAGTGTGCAGGTGTGGCACGGGCATCTTGCCCGTGTTTCATGGGCGGGACGCCCATGCCACGAGGGGCTTTGTAAGAGCCCTGTGTCACATATTCGAATATGTGACACAAGGCAGTGATTGGGCGTTGGGCATCGCGCGTTTTTTTTGAGCGTTGAGAGTCTTCCTCAAGCAACGCACGGAACATGGCGGCGTGACCGCCGCCCGGACGGGCAGACGTTCATCCCCTCCCGGCGCTGCGCGAGCCCCAATCACAGGCTGGAAGGCGAGCGTCCCCGCGAGCCGCCTTCCGCTGTGCGCGGAGTTAGGAGTTAGCCCACCGCCCGCGCTTCGCACGGAAATGTAAATGAGAACAACTTTGGGTGTAAGTTATAGGCAAGGAGCTTTTTACTTCTGCGTTCTGCGTCCGGCGTTCAACGTTCAGCGTTCAGAGGCGGCGTGACCGCCGCCGGACGGGCAGACGCTCGTCCCTTCGCTCCGCAAGCCCGATCATAGGCTGGGAGGGCGAGTGTCTCCACGAGCCGCCTTCCGCACACAGCGCAGCGTTTTTTACCCCAAACAGAACAGCCACGACACCTCATGTCCGAACCGCGCTCGTGCCCACACCTTGAAAGGTGTGGGCATAGCAGCCCCATCAGACGAGCATGCCCAAACGCACCCCTCGCGCATCTGGCGATCACGCTGAAAACCCTGTTTTTAAAGGCTCATCCTGCTCCAAATGCCGCCAAACGCACCACCGGATTGACCCACGTCCGAACCGCGCTCGTGCCCACACCTTAAAAGGTGTGGACATAGCAGCCCCATCAGCCGAGCATGCCAAAACGCACCCCTCGCGCATCTGGCGATCACGCTGAAAACCCTGTTTTTAAAGGCTCATCCCGCTCCATACGCCGCTGAACGCACCACCGGATTGACCCACGTCCGAACCACGCTTACTTCCACACCTTCCAAATACACATTCCGCTTTTCATCAGAAACACATGATCTTCGCCCCCCTGTCACTAACCGATTACCAGTTCCCTGCGGTTTAACGTGGACACCCCTCTGGAATCAGTTATACTGTGGCAGACCTTTTATGATGGAGATCGTACTGATGAGATTGATGCTGGTCGCAATTGCGGTTCTTGCCATGGTGTGTACGTCAAAGGCTGCGGTGCAGACTTTTCCCGAAGGCCGGTCCTGGCTCGGAATCAGGACTGAGCTGCATGCAGACGGCAGGCGGCTCACGGTCAAGGACGCGAAGGGCGGCACGCTCGGTTCCTTCATCGCGGAGCCAGGCGGCATGTCGCTTCGTGGACTTGTCGTTTCCAACGCCGGCGATCAGCTCGTCATCGAAGCGAAGGCACTTTTCAAAGAAGGTGCGACCAAGCTTGTCTTCCGGGGCTGCAATCTCGACGCGAATGCGCTCGGCGGACGTAGCGCGACGATCCTCGGCGAGGTCGAGGCACCCCGCGGCAGTGAATTCGATTTCCTCTTCGAAGGCTACGGCCAGGGGCATTACTACCGCACGAAGAAACTGAAGGGCATGGCGCGCCGCCGGACTTACCGGATGATGGCCGATGTCGAGGCCGGGCTTCGTGGCCTCCACCTCCGCTTCGATGTCCGTCGGCCGGGTGATGGCGGCTCGGTGAAGCTGGGCGCGTTCACGATCGGTACGTTTGAGGAGCAGCCGATTCAGCTCGCGAAGAAATACGTGAAGGGTGAACTCGTCTTCCACTGTCCCTTCGACGGCCATGCCGTTGCCACCGTTGGCGCGGGGCGTCGCGAGCCGCTCGCGGTGGAGAACGTCGAGTTCGTGCCCGGGCGGCTCGGCCAGGCCGCAAAGTTCTCCGCGAAGGCGAAGAGTCTGCTCAAATACGCGATCCGGGACAACATGGATCCTGTCCGCGGAACGGTGATGATGTGGGTGAAGCGCGACTGGGACTTCTCGCTCGAGAAGCAGCCCTGGCGCTCGCTCTTCGCCTATCCGCAACCGGGCGGGCATTGGAAGAACCGCCACGGCTGCGGGGCGCTCTGGCTCTGGTGGCTCGGCAGCACCTTGCGTGCCGATCAGTCCGATCCGGACGATCTCTACACGACGCGGGAAGTGCCCTGCGACGACAGATGGCTCCACGTCGCGTTCACTTGGGACGAGGAGGGCGTGCGGGTCTACGCGAACGGTCGGGGTGGAGGAAGCAAGGGTGACGGCTATTCGCCGATGCAGCATGCGCTCAGTCAGATCGAGATGATTGAAGTCGATCGCAGCGGCTTCACAGAGTTCTTTGTCGGGGGGCGCGAGGGACGCGAGATCTTCGACGGTCTCATCGACGACCTGCGTATCTATTCCGCGCCGCTCGCTCCGGAGGAAATTAAGGCGATCTGGGCGGAGGGGGCCGATCCCGCAGAGTCCATGCCCGAGAAACCCAACTACGCGGAACTCTTTAAGGATTGGAAGGGGAGTGCCTATTCGCTCGCTCCCCTTGATTGCGCCGGCATACCCGGCCGGATGACGCTTATCGAGGAAATGAAGCTCGACAAGTGTCCGCCGGAGGATCGCTTCCGTAGCGTCGGCAGCTACTCCTTCAAGGAACTCGGAGGCATCAGGGTAATCGGTTAGTGACAGGGGTATGCAGGGTAGAGCGAGGTGAAGCGGAAGTCTGGCGGCACCCCGTTGCTGTTTCGCGGCACGTTTTTGGGTCGTGATCGGCCCCGTCGGCTGTCGCGGGATC
>Ga0255343_1001770_pt1 | contig 27513 bp, 23 predicted proteins | sample wastewater_treat_4_FD_192413 | JGI IMG/M metagenome (GOLD analysis project Ga0255343, IMG submission 192413) | Wastewater microbial communities from Lulu Island WWTP, Vancouver, Canada - plant16 | ecosystem: Engineered > WWTP > Wastewater > Unclassified | place: Canada: Vancouver, British... | reverse complement strand
TATTTCTTCTTCATTTGTTCCTAAAACTTTAAATCTTGAACTAATCTTTATTTCTTTATCATTACCTCTTGTTATATTTATATTACCCTGTGAAATGTTTATTTCTAATTCGGGAGGAGCTGAAACGGAGATTTCTTTTTGAAATTCATCTTCAACGATCTTATCAAGATTAGGTTTACAACTTAATTTAAAATTACTATACGATAAAGGAAGAGAGAGTGTAAGAAAAATTGTTATTAAATATGATGTATTTGCTATTTTCATCTTATTCTCCTTTATTTATTTTTAAACAAGAAGGTTTAATCTATTTTACCATATCACAATTAAATGGTAAAATAGAAATACTTTAAAATATCATAAAGACAAAAAGAAGGGAGAGATATATATGACCAAAAAAAATCGTAAATCCTGGATCGAGAAATTGCATGAAAGTAACGGGTTACCTAAAGTTTCAGAAATAAGCGAGATTATGATCAAAAGATGGGGAGAAGGTACGTTTGTTATTCCTGCTCCGGAAGAAGTTTATGAAATTATTGCAGGTGTTCCTAAAGGGAAACTTTTAACTATCAATGAAATTAGAAAAATTCTTGCAAAAAAGCACAATACAACAACTACATGCCCTCTCACTACAGGATTATTTATTTGGATTTCTGCAAATGCAGCAGAAGAAGAAGAAGTTGAAAAAGGATTTAAAAAGAAACCTATACCTTACTGGAGAACATTAAAAACTGGCGGTGAATTAAACGAAAAGTATCCCGGTGGTGTTGAAGCTCAAGCAAAACATTTAGAAAAAGAAGGATTCATAATTATCCCTGTTAATGATAAAAAACCACCAAAAGTAAAAGACTATGAGAAATATTTAATTGACGTTTAATAATCTTTAACAAGAAGCTTCATAGAATATAATAACCATTTTTTATAGCATTAGCCATTCTAAATGTCATCAAAATAGCTAAGTAATTGTATCTTTCTAACTAAATTGGAATTCATCTTTTTCTTTTTTAATGTCAAAGGAGTCAAAAGAAAGAATATACCTTGTATTTCGCATCAAGTGAGAAATAACAAAGAAAATTCAGTATCGATTATAAAATGACAAAAAGTATAACTACCATTATTAAGTGCATATTTTTGCACAAATATTGAAGAATCTCCTATTTTTACATTTTAATAATTAGATCATTCATTCGATTAAGGATATTTTCCAATAATAACATAGAGAGAGGTGGGATTTGTTTTTCTTAACTCTACACTAATTCTTATTTTATTAATCAGATGGGAGTCTAATTTCCTATTCGAAAAAATAATGTATTAGATAAATGCTTTTATAATCATAATCTCTTTTAAGCAATTAAAATTAATCTTTAAAAAAATATTTATAAATTCTTACACTAACCCAGTTATGAGCGTTATTTTATCATTCATTTTAAATATAAGCACAGAAACATATTTATTTTAAAAGTAAACTATAATAAAGATAAAATTATACCTTTATATATTTTTACACCCCTTTTTTTTGCTTCTATTATTGTAGGTGATAAATAATCTCATAAAAACAAATGGTATTCTGAATTTTATAACTAATTCTTTTTTATTCCACTTGAATATTTAAATATAGATTATGTCTGTAATGAAACCTTTACAGACATAAAGAAATTTTTATAATTATAATTTATGAGATAATTTTCAATTTAATTTTAGAATAAGACTTTTTAAAAGTTGTGGTCGGATATTTCTGTTATCTTGGTCGAAAATATACAAAATATGATGTGAAATAAGCTTCAATCATTACTTTAATACCGTGTATCTTAAAAACATTCTTATATTTATGAAGCAACTAAGCAAATATTAATTTTTAACTTTCTGTTTAAGGCTTGTATACGAATATTATTTCTGCTTATTTTTAGTGTTGCTTTTGATCATAAAAAATTGAATACTATTTCGGATTAAATACATTGCATTTTTCGTTTTTATCTTCTTGTTGAAGATACAGAGGACAATCTTTATAAATCTTTAATTCATGAATAATACGCGAATATGTAAATTAGATTGACTAATTCATAACCAGAGAAATAATTTGAGGTGAGAAATAGCTTTAAATGAATAATATCTGTAAATATTCATAAAGTTTAATCATTAAATGATTGGTTTTTTATAAATAAAATCAAATAGTTTCAATTTTAAAATATAAAAGTAAAATATTGACTTATTATTTTTGAGTATTAGACAAACAAGCTTTTAGAATCATAAAATAAAATTTAGTTGAGGAGATAAAAGAAAAATGGAAAAAACATCATTAGGATTAAGTGAAAATTTGGAGGGTTTGTTATGTTACATTTTAGGCTGGTTGACCGGAATAATATTCTTAATTTTTGAAAAGAATAGTAAATTTGTAAAATTTCATGCTCTTCAATCAATTTTTACATTTCTTCCCATATCAATAATAGGTTTAATATTTATGTGGATACCTATAGTAGGAGTTGTCGTAAGCTGGATATTGTCGATTGTTGCCTTTATATTATGGATATTGCTAATGTATAAAGCATATCAGGGAGAAAAATATAAACTTCCAATTATTGGAGATTTCGTAGAAAAAGAGACAAAATAATTTGAAAGATGACAAAAAAACTTTCTTTAAAAAACAATTATTAGCGAATAATTCTCTCCAAAAGATAGCAGTCTAAACATAATATTGAGATATCTCAGTTCAATAGGCTTATCCTGCTATCAATGTATGAAGTTGAGTTAAATATAGAAACTAAAGTAGATTATTCCACTTCAATTATGTTGGAATCTTCATCAAAAACTGGTGTTTGGTCTATTATATAACCATATTTAAACTTTGTGAATCCCTCAACTTCTCTGATTTGCTCTCTTACGGTAAGTAGGGAAAGAAGTATAATTCCAATTGGGATGATTAAAAATGTTGAATATTGGTTTAGTGATAAATTAAAAGGAGGAAATCTTGGAACTGCTCTAAAAAATTCAACAAAAAATGTTAATATACCATAAAATATAAGTGCCCACGAGAAAGTTTTGCCGTAAAATCTTTTATTAGCATCTATCCTAAGAAGTATGAAGAAAATAATAAATGCACCAATTGAAATGAATAATTGAGTTGGGAAACGTGGATAATCAAAAGGGCTGAAACGGAAACCAATCCATGAATTCGTGGGTAGTCCAGCGCAACAACCATTTAGGAAGCAACCAATTCTTCCAATAGCATAACCTAAAGTTGTTCCTATTGCCAATACATCGAGTAGTGCCCAGTAATTAACTTTCTTTCTTTTAGCAAACCAGTAGGAAATAAGCACTCCTGCAATAATTATTCCAATAAAAGATAGTCCCTCACCACCATGTATTATAATCTCAATTGGATTACTTAAGAAATAGAAAAAGCCATTTGTTAAGATATACAAAAGCTTCGCTCCAATTAACCCTCCTATTATTAGATAAAGTAGGAGATCGAGGGTATCATCTTCGCTTAAGCCAATTTTTTTTGCTCTTTTCCTTATAGAAAGAAAACCAACAATAATACCTATAGCAATGAGCAAACCGTAACTTCTTAAAACAAAAGGTCCAATATGAGCTATTTCTGGATACACTTTTTATCCTCCTTATGTAATTTTAAATAATTTGTCAGCTTCTTTTAGTGCATCAACTACAAAATCAATATGCTCTTTATCCATAGAAGCTGTTACATTCATTCGAAGACGTGAAGTATTTATTGGTACAGCTGGGTGTAGAACAGGAAGAACAAATATATCTCTATCCTGCATAAATCGAGTAACTTTTAAAGTTTTCTCCTCTTCACCTATTATTAATGGAACAATTGCTGTTTGAGAATTCAGGGTATTGAATCCAGCTTTTTTAAGTTCATCAAGAAAATGATTAATGTTTTTAGATAGCTTTTCTATACGCCATTTTTCTTCTTCAATTACTTTAAATGAAGCTATTGCTGCACCACAAGCAGCTGGAGGTAAAGCTGCAGAGAAAACAAAAGCTCTTGCATTGTGTTTTAAATAATTTACGAGAATTTTGCTTCCAGCAATATAACCACCTACAGAAGGAATAGTTTTACTTAAAGTACCCATAAGTATATCTATATCGTTATTTAAGCCAAAGTATTCTTCGACTCCTTTACCATTTTTCCCTAATACACCGAGTGAATGAGCTTCATCAACCATAAGTAAAGCATTGTATTTTCTCACTAAATCAATTATTTCTGGGATTGGAGAAATATCTCCATCCATACTATAAACTGCATCCACTATAACGACTCTAGTTCTATTATTAGATGTATTTTGTAGTTTCCTTTCAAGGTCCTTTAAATCATTATGATTAAAACGTAAAAATGCTGCCCCAGAAAGAAGACAACCATCGACTATACTTGCATGATCAAGCTTATCACAAATTACCACATCCCCTCTTCCAAAAAGAGTTGAGATTGATGTTAGATTTGTTACATATCCACTTGAAAAGACTACACAAGCTTCTCTATTTTTGAATGAAGCAATAGTTTCTTCAAGCTCTTCATGTATTTTTTCCGTTCCAGCAAGTATCCTTACTCCATGTGTTCCTGTGCCATATTTTTTTATTGCATCGATTGCATACTGATTTATTAATGGATGACCTATGAGACTTAAATAGCTATAGCTTGCAAGCATAAGCATTTTTCTGCCATTTACGATTACATATGGTTCCTCAATACTTTCTATACTTCTAAGATAAAAATATAAATTTGCATTTTTAATGTCTTCACATCGTTGATTAAATTCATTTAATTTTTTCAGGAAGTTTTCCACCTAAATTACTCTCCTATCATTGGTAGTTTTAAATTTTTTTCTTTAGCCTTTTTTATAGCGATTTCATAATCTGCATCTGCATGTCTCGCAACACCTATTCCAGGATCGGTTGTCAGAACTTTTCTCAAGTGTTCTTCTTGTCTTGATGAACCATCTGCTACGACAACCATTCCTGCATGTATTGAATTCCCAATCCCTACACCTCCTCCATGATGAACTGAAACCCATGTTGCCCCACTTACTGCATTAAGTAATGCATTAAGTATAGGCCAGTCTGCTATAGCATCAGAGCCATCTTTCATTGCTTCAGTCTCTCTATAAGGAGAAGCTACTGACCCAGAATCAAGATGATCTCTTCCTATAACAATAGGACAACTTATTGTTCCATTATTAACTAATTCATTTATTTTAAGACCAAACTCTGCCCGTTCCCCTAAACCTAACCAGCAAATTCTTGCAGGTAGACCTTGAAAGTTAACCATTTTTTGAGCTTTTTCAATCCAAGTTTTTAAATGTAAGTTTTGTGGGAATAGTTCAAGCAATGTTTTGTCGGTAGTGTAAATATCGTTTGGATCTCCTGATAGAGCAACCCATCTAAAAGGTCCTTTTCCTTCACAAAATAAAGGCCTAATAAATTCTGGTACAAAACCAGGTATATCAAATGCATTAGTAACACCATTTGATTTTGCCTGCGCCCTAATATTATTTCCATATTCAAAAACAATACTACCTGCTTTTTTTAGCTCAAGCATGGCTTTAACATGTATTGCAATAGAATCTAATGCTCTTTTAATATATTCTTTAGGGTTTTCTACTCTTAATTTTAGTGCTCCTTCTAACGAAATACCATTTGGTACATATCCATTAAGTGTATCATGAGCAGATGTTTGATCGGTTACAACATCCGGAACAATTCCTCGTCTTACAATTTCTGGGATAATATCAGCGGCATTCCCAATTAAGCCAATTGATAGGGGTTTCTTATCCTTCTTTGCCTGTTCTATTTTTAAAAGAGCATCATCAAGATTTGTTAAGAGTTCGTCAACATATCCTATATCAAGTCTCCTTTTGGCTCTTTTTGGATCAACTTCTACATCTAAACATATTCCATCATTCATTGTAACAGCAAGAGGTTGGGCACCTCCCATACCACCGAGTCCTGCAGTTAAAACAAATTTACCTTTTAAGCTTCCATTAAAATATTTTTCAGATAAAGATGCGAGTGTTTCAAATGTACCTTGAAGAATACCTTGTGAACCAATATAAATCCAACTTCCAGCAGTCATCTGTCCATACATTGTAAGCCCTAAACTCTCGAGCCTCCGAAATTCATCCCAATTTGCCCAAGCTGGAACAAGCATGGAATTACTAATCAGCACTCTTGGTGCATCTATACTTGTTTCAAAAATAGCTACAGGTTTGCCTGATTGTATAAGTAAAGTTTCATAATTTTCAAGCTCTTTTAGACTTTCTACAATTTTATAGTAACAATCCCAGTTTCTCGCAGCTTTACCAGTTCCACCATATACAATTAAGTTTTCTGGATCTTCAGCAACTTCAGGGTCTAAATTGTTCATAAGCATCCTTAATGCTGCTTCTTGCAGCCAACTTTTACAATTTAAAACATTACCTCTATAGGCTTTTATATTATGCATCATTTTTCATATCTCCTTTAAAAGAATACAGCTACTGACAAAGTTAATGTTAGAATACTTTTAATATCTTTTGTGTAACTGATCCTTTTTTAAAATTTTTGATTTCGTTTCTTTTTTTTACAAATCTCAAAACAATATTATTTTATTCCTTTCAATTTTTATCATTTATTATATATATATTATATCACTACATATTAACTTAACTTAATATTTCAGTAAAATATATCTTAATCCATACTTTAACCCCTTCTTTGCTATTAGTAACTTTTTAATAAAAACTCTTATAAACATACTTGCAAATTATATACTAAGAATCATATTATTAAAAGAGATTTTACGCTTAACTTGCAAGACGTGGATAAAGTAAAGTTGCTATTATTATTGCTACCAATATCATTACTATTAATAATCCAAGATGTAATAGCATATTATCGTAAACTCCAGTTATTAAGATAGATCTCAATATCTCCACTACATAGCTCAGAGGATTGGCAACTGCAACAACTTGAAGCCACTTCGGCATTATAGAAATAGGGTAAATTGCACTTGAAGCAAAGAAAAGCGGCATCGTTAACACCTGCCCTATACCCATAAATCTTTCTCTTGTTCTCATTAACGAAGCCAGAATCATTGAAAAACAGCTAAAAAATGCAGATTCAAGTACAACAACAAATATTGTTCCTAATACGCTGAATATGCTCCATCTTATATCGACTTTTAAAATTAGTGCCAAAAGTAAAATTATTACAGCCTGGCTCAGACCTCTTACAGCTGCACCCATTGTCCTTCCAACAACAAATGCACTCCTTGGGACAGGAAGTGCTAAAAACTTCTGAATTATTCCCTGATCTCTATCCCAAATAAGTGCTAAACCATAAAAGATTGAAATAAATAAAACTGACTGTGAAAGTATTCCGGGTGTCATAAATGCAATGTAGGGAACACCACCTGTAGGAATTGCTTTAATTCTTGTAAATGTTTCTCCAAAAACAAGCAACCATAAAACTGGCTGAACTGCTCTTGTAAATAACTCAGTTGGATCATGACGCAACCTTCTTGCTTCCATTTCACCTAAAGTTAATGAATCGTTAATCCATTTCTTTATTTTTGAAGACAAGCTTTTATTGTAACCTTCTTGCCGTTTTTCGGACTCTTCTAAGCTCATAAAAATTCCCTCCCTCATCTACGCTATGTCCTGTAAGTACAATAAATGCGTTTTCAAGGCTTTTTGCACCTGTTTGCTTCATTATTTCCTGTGGCGTACCAATAGTAACAATTTTCCCGTGGTCCATTATGGCAATTCTTTCACATAATGCTTCTGCCTCTTCCATATAATGAGTAGTCAATAAAATAGTTGTTTCATATTGTTTTTGCAAAGTTAACAATACATACCACACCGAACGCCTCGATACTGGGTCAAGCCCCACTGTCGGTTCATCAAGCAAAAGGATTTCAGGATTATGCAAAAGTGCCTGTGCTATTTCTAATTTTCTTACCATTCCTCCAGAGTATTCTCTTACAAGTTTACGAGAAAAATCACCTAATTCCATTAAATCAATAAGTTCATTAATTTTCTTCTCCCTATCTCTCTTATTTAAACCAACGAGTTTTGCAAAAATTAAAAGGTTTTCATACCCAGTTAGTGATCCATCGCTTGATAATGCTTGTGGGACATATCCAATAAAATTTCTAATTATTGAGGCATTTTTCGGAAGCTCATAACCATTTACTTCAACTTTACCTTTGGTTGGAATTATCAAAGTCGAAATGATTCTAACTGTAGTTGTTTTACCTGCTCCATTTGGACCAAGAAGCCCAAATAGTTCACCTTTATTTACATTGAATGATATTCCGTCAAGTGCTTTTGTTCTTCCAAAGTGTTTGATGAGATTATCTATTCTTATCATATTTTTTGTCCTTTCTATATTCTATGTTTGATTATAACATAAACTTGTATTAAGATATTTTTGATATCCTTAAGCATTGATACATAATTATTGATTTATTATAATCAACTCTTAATTATTAAGGTTTTTTTAGAAAAAGGAAAGTTTAGTAGATTAATGGAAAAGCAGGAGATATTAGATAAGATTAAAAAAAATACAGTTGATTTTGTAAGCGAAGAAGAATTATTAAAAAAATTATCTTCCAAAAAAAGCTTAAAAATAAAGTTGGGGGCTGATCCTACGGCTCCAGACTTACATTTAGGGCATGCTGTTGTTCTTGAAAAACTAAAGGATTTTCAAGATCTTGGACATGAAATAATATTTGTAATTGGTGATTTTACAGCATTAATAGGAGATCCATCTGGAAGGTCAAAGGTTAGAAAAGCATTAAGTAAAGAAGAAATAGAACAAAATGCTAAAACTTATGTATCACAAGTATCAAAAATTCTTGATGTTAGTAAAATTCAAATAAGATATAATAGTGAATGGCTTTCTAAGATAGACCTTTCAGAATTAATTAAAATAATGTCCAATTTCACAATTGCAAGAATTATTGAGAGAGATGATTTCTCCAAGAGATATAAACAAAACACTCCAATATATATGCATGAATTCTTATATCCTTTGCTACAGGCTTATGATTCAGTTGCGATAGGAGCAGATGTAGAACTTGGAGGCACTGATCAAAAATTTAATTTATTGCTTGGTAGGGAAATGCAAACTCTTTTTAGTCAAGAAGAGCAGGTAATAATCACTTTACCACTTCTTGTAGGGACTGATGGTTCTTTAAAGATGAGCAAATCTTATGGTAATTATATTGGCATTACTGAAGACCCTATCACAATGTATGGTAAAGTTATGTCAATTCCTGATAATTTAATTCTGGACTATTTTAAATTAGTTTTATGTTATGATGACAATAAACTTTCTGTAATTTCTGAAAGTTTAAAAATTGAAAATCCTATGAAATTAAAAATGAAATTAGCAAAAGAAATCGTAACTAAATATCATTCAGAAGAAGATTCCCAAAAAGCTGAAGAAATGTTTACTAAAGTTCACAGAGAACATAGTTTGCCAACAGAATTAGAAGAGTATATTTACAAGGGACCTTTACAGATAAAAGCCTTTGAATTAATTAATGTTCTTAATCTATCACCGAGCAAGTCCGAAGCAAAAAGAATGATTTTACAGGGCGGATTAGAAGTTAATGGAGAAAAAATAACTGACCCGTTTTTCACATTAAATGTTAAAAATGATATGATAATAAAATTAGGTAAGAGGAAATTCGTTAAAATAAGGATCCAGAGTCCTTAAATGCTTCACTGCTTTTACGTTTCTTTCGTAGAAGATAAAAATTTCTGATTTCATCATTTTCATCAAGTTGAAAGAATTCAGAAATATAATAATCTAAATCATTTATGTACCTAACAAATATTTCTCTTGTTTTTAATCTCCAATCTCTTGCTAAAAATGGGACTTCATTGCGCATTTCATTATAATCATAAGGAATTTCTACAGCAATAGACTCTCCTTGTAAATTGAGGTTAATATTTGATATCTCTCTAAAAAGCAAAGCTCGTTTTATTCCACCTGTTGTTACAGAATAAAGAATTCTAATAGTTACGTTTGCTTTTTGAAAGTATAGTCTTTCTCTTAATTTTATTTGTGGTATTTTTAAATCTACAATTCTTTTTCTAGTCCTTTCAGTTTTGATTAACCACTCTAAATAAAATCTGTCAGCAGGAATGGTTATACCAGTACTTATTGGTAGTTCGTTATATGCTTCAACACAGTATTTACGTATAATACCACCTAATTTTCTAATATTTAAATTTGCATTTACTCCGAGAAGAGGATCATAAGTCCACACAATTTTTTTTATTCCTCTTTCAAGAGCTATTCTGTATTGTTCTTGTTTTAGGCGAAAACCTAAGGATTGTTTTTGGTAAGCTGTATAAATACCTGCAGTATCGCTAAATAGGTAATAACCATCTTCTGGATTAAATGCTGGAAGCGCAAAATTGAATCCAATAAGTTTATTATCAACGTAAATACCAAGTGTCAAACCACCATTTTCTGCTAAAAGCTCCATTAAATAAGCAGGGACTATCCCCACTTCGTTAAGTGGAGATAGTCCCCTTTGTATTTCTTCGCAAGTAAGGTAATCTTCTTTGCTAATAATAGGTTTTATAACGATATTATTCAATTATCACCTTTTAAGCTCACCAAGTTGTACTTTCACATCCATCTTTTTGCCTGATCTGTCTATTGTTAAAGTAACAATATCTCCTACTTTTTTACTTCTTATATAAGCAATTAAATCTTCTGATTTTACAATTTCTTTTCCGTCAACTGATATTATAACATCATTTTTCTTAATACCAGCTTTTCTTGCAGATCCTTCAGGGACTTCAACTACTACAATGCCTTTATCAGTTTTTAGATTAAGTTCATTAGCGACTGCTTCGTTATTCTCTGTAATAACAACTCCTAATGAAGGCCAGGAAACAGTACCATACTCTATTATTTCATTCATAACTTTTTTAGCAACATTGGATGAAACTGCAAAGCCTAGTCCCTGTGCGTCAGATTCAATCATAAAATTTATACCGACGACTTCACCTTTTAAGTTTATAAGCGGTCCGCCACTGTTTCCAGGATTAATAGGGGCATCAGTTTGAATTACACCGACCATTGGAGTAGTTGCAGTCTGTTCAGTTTCAAGATAAGGAAAAAAGAAAGGGAAAGGTAATTCAGGCGTTTCACTACTTGAAGGTGGTGTTATCTCTCTTTGAATTCCGCTAATAACTCCAACCGTTACAGTGTAATCATAGCCTAATGGATTGCCAATAGCTATAACAGTTTCTCCCACTCTTGCTTTATCTGAATCTCCTAAGGTAAGAGTTGGTAGTTTTTTTGCGTTAATAGTAATAACTGCAATATCTGATAAAGAGTCAGTTCCAACTACCTTACCATCGTACTTTTTTCCATCTTTAAGAGTGACTTTTATAGTATTAGCACCTTCTACAACGTGATTATTAGTTAGAATATAGCCATCTTCGCTTACAATAAAACCTGAACCAAATCCACTACTAGAAATTCTCCCATAAGTTATTTTAGTTATATCTATTTTTACAACTGCGTTACTTGCTTTCTCAGCTATAATCGGTATAAGTTCATAAGTTTCAATGTTTGAACTTATTGATATAGGTGCACTTGAAGTTGACGGTGGTTGGGTTTGTGCTTCCAGATTAATAGGTGGTTCAGGTAAAAAAGATGGTTTTGAAACGAGCCAATAAGTAGAAAAAGCTCCCCCTGCAAATCCACCAATCACAAATATAATTAGCGCTACTATGACCGCTACAAATGAATTACTCCTTCTTTTATCTTTAAAATCTTCCATAATATTCCTCCTTTTAATTATCAAAATTATCTAAAATAATCTACACCATTTCTTCTCTAAAAGTTACATTTTTTAAAAGTGATTTAATAAATTCAGTTCCAAACATTAAATATATAGAAATACTGTAAGGTCTATCATTTAAGTAAAATAACCCATTAGCAACACTAAGAAGTCTTTGTTTATAAAAATTAACCAACAACTCTAACTCAAATCTTAAAATCTGCACTCTTTGCTTTTCCTCAGCTGATGCATCACTCTTTTTTATACTTAATGTAACAGTTCTTTCTTCTAATTCAATCAAAAGCTCTTTTAGAAGGTTTAATAATTTTGGATCTATGAATTTATTATTCTCTAAGATAAACTTTGCTGCTTTTACCTCTTGCCCTTCTTTAAATTCCTTAAGCTCTTCTAAAAATCTAAAAATTTCATTTGCAGTAGCTCTCCATTTAAAGGAAAACTCTTTACAATCTATAATATTCCCAAAAAAAGGCTTTAATATTTCTGGAAGGTTAAGTTCTAACTTTCCATTAAGGTCTAAATTATCAAGATAATTTAGACTTATTCTTATCGTTCTGCATTCCGGAACATCAATTTTTAATTTACGAAGATTTCTAATAAATGCATCTGCTGCAGGTAAATACTTTGAACCTTGTTCAGGTAATGCTATAGCATTTGGATATAGACGTAATTCATTAATAAAAGGAACTGCTTTGCCAATTATAAATCCATTCGTGGTTTCATCTAACTGTTTATAACTCTCTCCAAATCTCTTATAGAATAAGTTTTTATTATTTTTGTTTAAAAAAAGCGGTACTCTCTCTATTTTATTATTAGCATCTAAAATATTTAAATAAAACGGTATATTGTATAAATCATTGATTAATCTAATTCTCTGAATGTCAATTTTTGTTTCATTAAGTGATTGATTATATGTTTCTATAAAAGCAGAAGTTTCTTTCATAAGGATATTAAAGAAAAAATTATTTAACCCAAAATTTCTTGGAGAAGAAAATATTGTACTTGATTTTAAAAGATTTAAATTAAATCTATCTCCTAAATCTTTATTTATAAATTTAAAAGCGAGAGTCTCAATATCTGTTATTGTAGATAATGGATTGATATTACTTTTTATGTAATTTATCAAATTATTGCTTCTGTTTATTATATCTTCCTTGTTTTCTGGCAGATAAGCCTGCTCTAATAATCCTTTAAGTAAATAGTCAAAATACAGTGATTTTAACACATCTTTTATGTTTGCATCACTAATCTGTATCGAAGAAAAAAGATAGTTTTGATCTTGTACTGGAACAACACCAAATTTACCAAATGATTTAGTAAAGATATAAAATATTTCTTGTTCCTTATGATCATTAAAAAATAATTTAAGAACATCATTTATCTTATATGTACTATCTTTATGCTCATTACTAATACCTAATTTGCTCGTGAAACCAGTAGCTGCAATCTTTTCTAAAAAGTCTTTATCAAGTTTTTCAACATATTCTATATATTTTTTTGAAATTGCTCTGACATTTATTCCATAATCCTTTAGCTGTGCTAATTCGAGGGCTGGAAAATAAAATAAACCATAAGAAGTATCAATATTTGTATATGTTGCTACTCCAGATGAGTTTGAGTAATCTTCAGTTATTAAATAATTGTTATCTTCTATGTTGCTATAATACAATAGATTTGGGTCGGGAGTGCCGATTTTTTCATCATGAATAAATGAAGTAAATGTGGTCTGGGTATTCTGTTCCTTTAGAGAAGTATATAAAGCAATATCAGTAATTAGTGCATCCCAAAATATATTTTGATCACCTTTAAATATAATATTAATATTTTCATTATCTAATAATTTCATAAACAAACTCATTAATTATAACTATTAATATTAGTTTTATAAAACAATTTAAAAATCAATGAATAAATTTTATTTAGAAGAATTCTTAGTATTCACAATAATTATTGTGCCAATTCATAAATATTAATTTATTTTTTTTGTTAAGTAAAAATTGATTTTAAGCTATAATATTTTTATAAGGTGAAATTGATAAGTGAAAACTGTTATTTGGGAATTGCTTGATAAAGATGATAATGGTATAAATTTTACTCCTTTTTTAGAGAGAGCTTCAAATGTACTTGATCTATCTATTGAAAGAGAAGAAGTTCTTTTAACTGTAGATACAACCAATTTAAATACTATTGATCAGAAAAGAAGTGTAATTAGTTTAATAAAAGATTTAGCATACATATTGAATAAAAACAAAATAAGTATTATTACTTCCCAAAATGATGAAATGATAAACTCTAATATTTTAGACAACGAAATTAAAGTTAGGTCTATTTTTGAAGATGGATTTTGCTTAGTGGAACATAAAAGAAAAATTGAAAATTTTAGTGATTATAAAACCCAAAAACCTTTTTTTCTATCAAAATACTATCTACCAAATAGCATTTTAGATGCAAAATTTATAGTTCCAATTAATATGTTTGATGCTTCTCCAATATTTGGCATTAAAGGTGTTGTTTCATCATTTTTCTGGTTCTTGCCAACTTATACAAGAAACGAAATTCTCATCCATGAAGGTATAATAAATCGTTCAACAGCTCTTTTAGAGGTATTTTCTGAGATTAATAAAAAAATTATTTTCTCCGTAAATTTATTATTGTGTAATACAAGTGTAGCTGTAATTTCAGAGGATAGTGTCGCAGCAGATGCTTTCACTTCAGCGCTTGCGGGAATAAAGGCTTTGTCAATTCCTATAACAAAAATTGCCAATAAACAAAAATTAGGTACAGGGGATATAATGAGGTTAATTGTTTCTGGTGAAAAGTTTAGTAAACCCGTTACATTTTTAAATAAAAGAGAAGTCAATAAATCTATTACAATTGATTCATCAAAATGTAATTTATGTATGAAATGTTTGGATGTTTGTCCTTTTGGAGCAATAGTTATCAACAAAGATAATTTATTAATAAGTAAAGATAAATGCAACAAATGTGCTTACTGTATAGAGGTTTGCCCATTGGAAGCTATAATGTAAAATGTTAGTGTTTTGTATAAAGAACAACATTGAATTTTTAGTATACTGATATTTGTTTTAAATTACTAAACAAATTATATGGGATAAAGAGGAGATTTATAGATGGAAAAGATATTAGTTATAAATCCAGGTTCAACATCAACTAAAATAGCAATTTATTTTGATAATTCTAAAATCTTTGAGACAAATATAGCGCACGATGCTGCTGAACTGAATAAGTTTGAAAGAATAGTTGATCAATGCGATTTTAGAAAAAAGCATATTTTAGATATTTTAGAAAAAGAAAATTATAAGATATCAGATTTTACAATTATTGTTGGAAGAGGAGGATTATTAAAACCTCTCTCTGCTGGCACTTATAGAATTGATGAAAATATGGTTTCTGATTTAAAGGCTTGCAAATATGGAGAACATGCTTCAAATCTTGGTGCGATAATAGCTTATGATTTATCAAAAACGTATAATATTCCAGCCTTTATTGCTGACCCAGTATCAGTCGATGAGTTTACTGAACTTGCAAGGCTAACAGGACTAAAAGATATTCAAAGAGTTTCTCTGGATCATCCATTAAATATTAGGGCAATACTTAGAAAATATTGTGAAGAAGAGAAGAAAAACTTTGAAAATTTATGTGCAGTTTGTGCTCATTTAGGTGGAGGAATTTCTGTTACTGCTTTTAAAGAGGGTAAATTGGTTGATGTAAGTAATCCTAATGAAGGAGGACCATTTTCCACAACAAGAGCAGGCAGTTTACCATCAATTGATATTGTTGAAATTTGTTATTCTAATATTTATGATATGACTAGTTTAAAAAAACTTCTTCTGACACAGGCTGGATTAGTCTCTTATCTTGGAACAAATGATTTAAAAGTAGCTATCAAAATGATGGATGAGGGAAATTCATATGCTAAGGATGTAGTAGATGCTCTTTGTTACCAGGTAAGTAAAGAAATAGGAGCAATGTCTTTAGCACTAAGAAAAAGACCAGAAGTTATTATATTGACTGGAGGAATGAGTAATTCTAAATATCTTGTTTCTGTAATTAAAGAACGAGTTTCTTTTATAGCTCCTCTTAAAGTTTATCCCGGGAGCGACGAAATGGAAGCACTTGCATATGCAGCATTAAATGCAAAAAGTGGCAAAGAAGAAATCAAATTATACTAAATTTATTAAGGAGGTAAGCATTAAGTGATACAAAATTTTATAGAAGCAAAAGCTAAAGTTAAGAGTTTTCCTAAAAGAAGAGTAGCTGTTGTTGGAGCTGGAGATATAGACGTAATAGAAGCTGTATTTGATGCTAAAAATGAAGGATTAATAGAACCAATTTTTATTGATTCTAAAGAGAAAATCTTAAAAGCAAATTCAGATAAATTCGACTTAAGCGGCATAGAAATAATCGATGAGAGAGAAAAAATTCCTCAGTGTCAGGCAGGGATAAAACTGGTTAAAGAAAATAGAGCAGAGATTTTAATGAAAGGTTTAATACCAACACCAATTCTATTTAAAGAAGTTTTAAATAAAGAAACTGGCTTAAGATTTGGTAAACTACTTACCCATATAGGAATTATAAAAACACCTAACTATCATAAGATGTTAATAATGACTGATGGTGGTATAGTAATTGCCCCAACACTCGATGATAAAATAGCAATTCTTGAAAATGCTTCAGTTGTAGCAAAAGCTCTTGAAATAGAGAAACCTAAAGTTGCTGTAATATCGGCAGTTGAGACTATTTCAACAAATATGCAGTCAACTGTTGATGCTGCAATTTTAACAAAAATGTATGAAAGGGGACAACTACCTGGCTTAATTATTGATGGGCCTTTAGCTATGGACAATGCAGTTTCTAAGGAAGCCGCTCAACATAAAGGTATAAAAAGCGAAGTTTCTGGAGATCCAGATATACTCCTTATGCCTAATATAGAATCAGGGAATATATTTTATAAAACACTTGTTTATCTTGGGGGTGGCGCTGATACAGCTGGTATAGTGATAGGGGCTAAAGTTCCGCTTGTTGTTCCTTCAAGATCTGATTCCCCTCAAAATAAGTTAAATTCTATAATAATGGCAAACCTCGTTTCTTATTCAATTTCGAATTAAAGTTAGGGGTATAAAAATGAGCGAAGAATTGATACTTGTGATAAATCCAGGTTCAACATCCACAAAAGTAGCTGTTTTTGGTGAAAATAAAGAGATTTTTAAAACAAATATTTCTCATAGTGCCGAGAAACTTAAAGAATATAAATCCATAGTTGACCAATACATTTTTCGTAAAGATGCAATAATTAAAATTATGAATGAGAATAATGTTAATTTTGATAGTATAAAGTGTATTGCAGCAAGGGGTGGCCTTCTTAAGCCTGGACCCTCAGGAGTTTATGCTGTCAATGAAAAAATGGTTTCTGATTTAAAAAATTGCAAATACGGAGAGCATGCATCAAATCTTGGTGCAATAATAGCTTATGATTTATCTAAAGATTATAATATTCCAGCCTTTATCGCTGATCCAGTAACAGTAGACGAAATGGATAAATTAGCAAAATTTACGGGACTAAAAGGTTTAGAAAGAAGAAGTATTTTTCATGCTCTAAACCAAAAGTATATCGCAAGAAAATTTTCTAAAGAGAATAATAAAAAATATGAAGACCTAAATCTTATTGTAGTTCATATGGGTGGTGGTATTTCAATAGGGGTTCATAAAAATGGTAGAGTAATTGATGTTAATAACGCATTAAATGGAGATGGTCCTTATTCACCAGAAAGGGCTGGCACATTACCTACTTTGAGTTTAGCTGGTATATGTTTTTCAAATAAATATACAAAAAGCGAAATGCTTAAAAATCTTGCTGGCAAGGGTGGTTTTGTATCTCAACTTGGAACTAATGATGCTAAAGAAGTAGAAAATAGTGCATTGAACGGAGACAGCAAAGCAAAACTAATTATCGATGGTATGATTTATCAAATTTCAAAAGGTATTGGTGAAGCAAGTACTGTTCTTGGTGGTAAAGTTGATGCAATAATCTTCACAGGTGGTATAGCAAAATCCGAATTTATTACTTCTGAAATAAAGAGTTATGTGGATTATATTGCCCCAATTTTTGTTTATCCTGGAGAAAATGAAATGGAAGCTCTTTCAGAGAATGTATTTAGGGTATTGAAGGGAGAGATAAAACCATCAATTTATGAATAAAAGTATATTCTTGTTTATTGGAAATATGGGTTCAGGAAAAAGTGAAGTTGCTATTAATTTTACTTTGAGACTCACAAAAGAGGGGAAAAGACCTGTAAAATTGCTTGATCTTGACCTGATAAAACCTTACATTAGGATTCGGGATATTTCCGAGAAACTCTTAAAAGCTGGTATTGACCTTATTGAACCATATGGCAACCTCAAAAACGCCGACATGCCAATTGTTCCAGGTAGAATTATGGATTATATTATGGATGATAGTTATGATCTTGTGTTGGATGTGGGTGGTGAAGAAAGAGGAGTCATAACTATTGCTCAATTTGCTAAACCGTTAAAAGAGAAAAATCTTGAAGTTAATTTAATAATTAATACTTTGAGACCATTTTCCAGATCAATTGAACAGATTATCTCGGTAATTAATTCTCTTGAGTACAATTCAAAACTTAAAATTACAGGTCTCGTTAGTAATACTCATCTTAGATTTGAATCAACAATAGAAGAAGCTTATAAAGGCTATGAGATACTTTCTTCCGTAAGCAGAGAGCTAAATATCCCTATTAAATTTGTTTGTATTTGGGACAAATTATTAAACTCAAGTTCAAGTAATGAGATCCGAGATAAATTTAAAGGTCAGGATATCTTGCCGTTAAAGTTGTTTTTGACTTTTCCATGGGAATTAGATTCCTCAGTTTGAAGGAATATAAAAAAGAAATTCAACTCCTTGATCTAAATTTCTTGCTATTATTTCTCCCCCATGAAGTTTAACAATTTCCTCAACAATACTTAAACCAATCCCAAATCCTGGGATAGTATGTTGTTTTTTATTAGAGGATGCGAATGGAGAAAATATTTGTTCAAGAGAGTTTTCAGGAATTTTGGGGCCATTATTTTTAACCGAGAAATAATGTTTATTTTCTGATTTATAATATGATATTTCGATAACACCATCGTTTTTTAAATAATTTATTGAATTTATTATTAGATTGTCAAATACTTCCTTTAACCTTAGTGGGTCTGCATAAAATGATGAACTATCATCATCAATTTTTAAATTTAATTTAATATTCTTATCATTTACTCTCACTAAATTAGCTTCTAAGACTTCCTCTAATAATGTTTCTATATTAATAATTCTTTTATCAAGAGTAATTCCTTTGAATTCGATACGTGATAGTTCCATCAAATTATTTAAAAGTAATACTAATTCATTGGATTGTCGCAAAATTAGATCTGGTAAATTTTTCTTATCACTGTCCTTAACTCCATCAGAAAAAGTTAATTTAGTGGCTTCTGTTATTACAGTGATATAATTTCTTATATCATGTAGCATCTTTGCAAAAAATAGATCTCTTTTTTCTTTAATTTCGGATATTTCTTTGTTTGCTTGAGAAAGATTTTCCAAAAGCATTAAATTTTTTAGTATTATACTAATATTTAAAGTTAATTCATTGATGTAATCTAAAATCTCAGGATCTTCAATAAAAGATTCTTCTTTTACCCTTAAAAAAGCTAAACAGAGTATTTCTTCTTTATGAAAAAGAGGGATTATTAAACCTATTTTTTTATTTTTTTCTATAAATTCTTGCTCTTCGTGCGTAACTCCAGTAAATTCTGGATATATATCTATATAAGAGCTAAATATAGGCTTGTTATTACTTTTGAAATATTCGATTAGCATGCTTCTTGTAGAAACTTGAAAACTTGAATTTTTAATATCTGGATTTATATAAAGGTTTTTAAGTCTATCATAGAGAAACAAATATAGACAATCGCAGCCAGTTATAAATTTGAGATCATTACTGAAAAGTTCTGCAAAAGAATTGATGTTATCACAGGTTAAGTATCTCTCAATGGAAGATTTGATTGATTTTTCTATGGAGGCGTGCTTTTTGAATAGATTTTTTTCTAAATTCTTTTTAACCTGCTCGTAAATTAGAGTTGTAACAACTACTATTATAGAGATAAATAAGAGTTTATGAAATAAATTATTGTTAATTGTATTTAATTTAAATGTATTCTCAATAAAAGGAATTATAATAAATATTGAGATATACGTAATCAATACTGTAATTACAACTGTTAAAAAAATTGCCAAAATGTAGGTTGTTAGCTTTCTTGCAAACCTTCTTGTTTTTATAAACTTAAATCTGAAAATAGCATAAAGGATTAATAAAGAATTTATTAAATTAGATAGAATATCTATTGGGTAAGCACCCAAAATTGGGCTTAAGTTGGCAAGCGTGCCAGCCATAAGTATGAATGAACCTATAATTACATATTTTAAACCAATTTTTCTAAATAAATCTTCTTCTTTTCGGTATGAAAGAAGAAGTGTAATAGCAGAAAGAATCATAATTGCATAATCTACTCCATATGCAACTAATATTAGTCGTCCAGGCTCGTAGATAAAAGAATTACCATTAAACTCAGCTTGTGATACAATTAAACCTGAAATATTTAATATTTCTAAAAAGAAATATGCTAATGTATTAAAAATTACTAATTTATTTTGCTTAAGTGCATATTTACATGCAAAATCATAGTAAAGCATAGGTATTAAGAGAAGAGCCGAAACCATGAATCTATTCCAGAAGAGCGGTGTAAAGATAGGAGAATTAAGGTGCATCATAAAGGAGCCAAAGCTCCAGACAATATTGGCAAGAATGTAGTAAGTTAAAGCTCTGTTTGTTCTATTTTTTTCAGTTCTAAGAAGAACCACAAAAATTATAAAAAAGCATATAGATGTTAAAAGAGGAACTATGCTTGTTATATCAGTAATCATTTCTTGGGATCTTCTTTAACAATTTCCAAAAATTTATTCATTAATGTTGTTGATGGATTCATGTGTGGTATGGATATTGGTTCATCTACGTTTGATTGAATAAACTTTTTAAACTTTGAGAATGTTCCAGGCGGCACAAGAGTGACTTTAAGAGGCTTTTTGCCAATCATCTGTTCATAATCTCTATAATCATGGTCCAACTCTTTTAATGCATTATGAACTAAATCTTCAATATTTGGTTCAGAAAGTGAATTGTCTATCATTTCAATATAAATGTGAAGAAAAGCTTCACCTTCTTTTTTGCTAATTTCTTTAATTGCTAACCAATCCTTTAATTGTAATTTTGTATTTATAAGACTTTGTAAAATTGTTCTTTCTGTTAATCTTGTAAAACCAGCAATATCTATTACATCCTCAGTTCTATTTTCAAAACTTATTTGTGGAAGGTTTATTTTAGCCTCAATATCACTATTCCCCAAGACTCTTATTATATCTCCTATTCTATACCGAATGAAAGCTCCACCATTTAGAGATGTTATAACAATTTCATATAGTTTACCTGGTTCAAGTTCATTTATTAAAACAGTTTTCGGTAAATAACTTGGATTTATTAAGTTTTTTTCATGTTCTTCCCAGGGAATAAATTCAAGGAAATTTGTGTAAGGCACAAAAGTCATTCCTTTTCTGTTCCATGCTTGGAATGCAGTTATACCTATTTCTGTGCCACCATAAATCTCTAATGGTTTTTTGCCCCAGAGATACTCAATTTTATCGGCATAAAGGGAGGAATCTATACCTCCGCAAATTATTCCTGATAAATTCCAGATGTCACGTGGTAAAATATTTCGTCTGAGCATCATGCTCTTTAAAAAAGCCTGACTGAGAAGGAGAAATTTCTTTGGTTGTTTTAAAAGAGTTGAAAGTTTCAATGTTTTTAGATAATTGGGAAAACTATTTCCTACTTTAACAAGAACACTTGCAACACCAAAAAAATAATCAATTCCCTTTTGAAAACCGAGCTCAAAACCCTCTAAGTTTCTTTCTTCAAAAGACAATTTTTGGGCAATTTCATAATGTGGCATGTAGTCAAATTCATACTCATACTTTAGTCCATATGGAATAGTACCAGTTATATATGGAAGAGGAGCCATACCATAAAGAAATTGTTTTCCATACCCAAACTTAAATTTTCCTCTACCATAAGCGGTGGACATTATTACTGCACCAAGAAACGCTCTTGCATTATTAAGAACCATTCTGTATGGATAAGGTGCCCATTTTTCATCATATTCTCCTGGTTTACCAGTGGTCATTGCCCAATAGAGAGGTTTCTCAGGTAAAGCTGCTTCATCTTTTTTATCTAAAATTCCCAAATAATCAGAGTATGTAGTCAGAGAAACTTTATTTCTGAATTCTGAAATGGATTCTGGTATGAAACTCCCTAAGAATTTTTTCCCAAGCTTTGATGAATTAAGCAACTTTAATTGTTCAAGAAGAAGTACTTCTTGGATTTTCATAAACATAGAAATATCTAAATCTATGAATCCGCAATACCTATTCCATAAATCTATGAACCTATCCTGTCTTAATAACTCTGTAGCATTTAACATATAATTTTTTATTATTATAGTAATTTTTTAATATTGTTATAGTTTACAAACATTTTCAAATTAATAAATCTTATATATATTATTTCTATTTAACATCTCTTTGTATTACTGCCACAACACAAGCATGAAAATATTGTCTATAATCCATTTGTGTGCCTTTTATATAACTGACAATTAAAACTCTTTACCAAATATAATTTTGGATAAATTATTTTCTGAGGAATAAAAAAAGCACTGGATCCCCAATCAAGTTGGGGATGACAAGTTACTTGATCCTTGATAAAAGATTTCAAGGATGACAGTGGGGTGGTTTTCGGGGATAACGCATCCTCATCACCTTGACGGGGATCCTTAAGGTCATTCCCGCGTCCTATTTCTGTCATTCCTGCGAAAGCGGGAATCCAGGAAGTATTTTTTGTTATTCTGTGCTTGATGCGGAATCCAGGAAGTATCTCTTTTACAAATAGAAAGTAAAAAAGAAATAAGAATGGATTACTTGTTCAGGTTGGTAAAAATGAAAAAATTAACACTGGATCCCCAATCAAGTTGGGGATGACAAACAAGGAGATTATTAAGGAGAGATGCAGAAAGAAGGGTGTAATTAAGAATAATAAAAATTTTTGAAAATAAATTTATTTTCTGGAATCATTTTGCATCCAAAATTTGATATGATAAAATATATTATTACTTTCTTAATTTAGCTGAGAAAGTATAACAAACATTATTTATAATCTCATCAAGCGTTTTCTGAATCTGCTCACTGGTTTTATTTAGACCAAAATTAAAGTTTAACCTTAATGCGACACTTTTTTTACCTTCAGGAATATTATCCCCTTTATAAACATCAAAAAGAGTAATATTAGTAAGTGATGAATTAGCTAATGATTTTATTTTATCAATAATATCTCCAACTTTTACAATATCATCCACAACCAATGCTATGTCTCTAACAATTTCTTGGGTTTGTGGAATGGGTGTAAACTTTGGTATCTGAAGGATATACTTAGATATAAATGACAACTTTATGGTTGCATAAAAGATATCCTGGTTAATATCATAATAATTTCTTATATTTTTATTGACTTTCCCGAATGAGCCAATATTTGAATTATCAATGAAGAAGTCAACAGATTCATCTGTATCGAATATTTTGCTATTTATATTCTTTTTCTCTTTATATGGTACATTAAATCTTATAAATAAGGATTCAATTATTCCTTTTCCATAATAGAAATCTACTTTTAAAGGTTTCTCAAGCCAATTTTCAATATTTCTGTTTCCTGACAAAATTATATCGAGAAACTCTTCTTCTGAGTATTTCATATAATGTTTTCCGATCTCAAAAAATTTAAGGTCGGTATGTTTTCTATTTATATTGTGTTGTATTACAGAAAAGAAACCAATAATCTTGTCTGGTGAAAGAAATGATAATCCGCTTTTAATAGGATTTTTTACTCTTAATAAGTTGTTTATGTCATTTCCATAAATAAGAGATATTTCTTCATCCTTAACAAATGAGTCAGTAACGACTTCTGAAAACCCTAAACCAATTAATAAATTACGTAATTTATTTTTAACTTTGTAATTATAGTTTTCATCTTCATATTTAACATAAAAAGGTGAAGCCTTAGGAGTTATTTTGTCATAACCAACAAATCTCAATATATCTTCGATTATATCAACGGTTTCTTTTATATCGTTTTCTCTAAATGGTGGTACTTTTATAGTCAGATAATCTTGTGATTTAATTTCAAAAGGTATTTCAAGTTTACTCATAATGTGAGTAGCAGTATATTTACTTAATTCAATTCCTGTTACTTTTTTAAAATCACCTATTGAAAAATCTATCTTCTGTGGTTTATATTCGTCGCTACCATATTCTAAAATTTCACCTAAAATAGTTCCATTGCAAATCGTCGCTATAAGATTGGTTGCCATCAATGCTAATTCTTTTGTTCTGGTTCTGTCAACAATTCTACTATACCTAATTGATGCATCAGTATTAATATTTAGTCTTTCAGAAGTTCTGTTTATGTATAGTGGATTAAAGAATGCAGCTTCAATTAAAACACATTTAGAGTTATTTTTTATTTCGCTATCTCTACCCCCAATAATACCTGCCAAAGCTATGGGATGCAAATCATCAGCTATAACAAGGTCTTCTTCAGTTAAAGGATAGGTTTTTCCATCTATTGCATTTAATTCTTCTGTGTCATTGCTTGTTCTTACAATGATTTCTCTTCCACCAATATTATTTAAATCAAATGTGTGAAGTGGTTGACCATAAAAGTACATTATAAGGTTAGCAATATCAACTACATTATTTATGGGTCTTATTCCAAAAGAAAATAATGATTTTCTTATTTCATAAGGTGATCTATTTACACTAATATTGTTAATTATTGTACAGCTATAGTAAGGACAGCCTTCTTTATTTAGTATTTTAACACCTTTGAAATCTTTTTTTGCTGTTTCTCTTTTAATTTTTGAGCTATTAAAAGATGGATAAATAAAATTAGGTTTGTTTTTTATCTCTTGAGGTATAGATATAGAAAAAGCTGCTCCAATCTCTCTTAATATACCTAAAAATGAATAGCAATCTGATCTATTGAAAGGAACTTTTAGGTTTAATAGTGGTGCAGAAAGATTAAAAAGTTCATAGAAATTATGACCAATAGGAGTATCGTCAGGTAACTCCATTATGCCTTCTCTTTCAACTGCACTTAAAAAGTCAGGGTTTAAGGAGAGCTCTTTAAATGAAAGCAACATCCCGTCGGATATAACATCACCAAATTGTTTTTTCTCCAATGTTTTACCGAGTATTAAGGTATTAGGTGAAGCATATGTGTAAATACCACCAATTTTTATCTTTTCCCAGCTGGTTACAACAGTAATTGTGTTTTCACCATCAGTTACTTCAACTTTATAAAGATTGTTTAAAGATTCTATTTTTTCGACATTTTTAGCTCTGACAGTTATGATATCATTTAATGGATGCTTTATTAAATCTTCAACTTCAAAACCTATATTAATCAATTTATTAGTAAGTTCATCGAGTGAAGGAGTATATTCTTTAAGTATCTCTTTTAAAAAATTATATGCTAAAATCATTTTAGAATTGCCTCAAAAATTCCTTATCATTTTCAAAAAAGAGCCTTATATCGTTAATACCGTATTTAATCATTGCAAGGCGTTCAATCCCCCATCCAAAAGCAAAACCTTTAAATTTGTCAGGGTCAATACCAACATTTCTAAAAACTTGTGGATGGACCATTCCAGAGCCACCTAATTCAATCCAGCCTGAATTACTGCATACATTACAACCTTCACTTAGACAGAATGGACAACTTATTAGAGTCTCAGCACCAGGCTCGACAAATGGAAAATACGAAGGTATGAACTTTACATCAATCTCTTTTCCAAAAATACCTTTCATCATCTCTTTCAAAATCCAGCTTAAATCTGATAGATTGACATCTCTATCAACCACAAGCCCTTCAATTTGGTGAAAAACTGGTGTATGAGTGGCATCTTGTGCATCTCTACGATAGCACCTACCACCTATTGTCACAACTCTTAACGGTGGCTTTAATGTTTCCATTGCTCTTATTTGAACAGGTGAAGTGTGAGTTCTGAGCAGATGATCTTCGTCAATATAAAATGAATCCTGCATTTTCCTCGCAGGATGCCATTTTGAAATATTCAATGCTTCAAAATTATGATAGTTATCCTCTATTTCATAGCCATCAATAATTTTAAAATTTAAACTTCTAAATATAAAATATAATTCATCAACAATTAAACTTAACGGGTGAATATGGCCAATTTCAAATCTATTACCTGGTATAGAGTAATCAAAAAAATTTGTATTCTTAAAATATTTGTTTTCCTCTAAAATTTTAGCTTCTGCCTCTTCAATAGAAATTGTAATTCTATTTTTAAGTGAATTTAGTATGTTGCCTGCCTCTTTCTTATCTTCAAGGGGTAGTTCACTCAAATCACTAAAGAGTTTTCTTATTTTACCTTTTCTACCAAGATATCTGATTTTTAACTCATCAAGTTCTGAAATACTTTTAACATTGTTAATTTCTTCAAAAAATTCTTTTTCTAAATTTTTGACTTCTTCTTCAAATGCCAAGTTAAATCAAACTCTCCTCTTATTTGTCATCCGTATGATTGCAATCTAAGTAATTATTTTCTGCTACCTGTGTAGGATGTTTTATATATCCAAGTTTTGATACTAAAATCTTTACACTCTTATTACCACACTTTGGACAGATTATATTATTTCTATTTTCGTAAGTAGTAAAAACATCGAATGTATTATTGCAATTATCACACATATATTCATAAATGGGCATTAAATTCAAACCTCCAAAATAAAAATATTAAATTGTGAATAATAAAATAATAATTTAATTAATAAATAATTCATCTTTAGTCAATATATTATAATAATTTGATTTCAATTAAAGTAATAAAAAAATAAATTTTTAAAAAGATTTCTTGACAAATTTTAAAATTTATTTTATTTTTAGTAAAAGGGTTATTAGAAGCAATATTTATTTAAGTTTGAAAAATTACTCACCTTTGTATCTTAAAATAGCGGGATAGAAAGGAAAAATAATAAATGAAAATTGGTTTTATGACTCATTCAAAGTTTCAAGACTTTATGGATAGGATCCTTAAAGGTTATGATTGCTATGCTCCTCAGGATAATACTTTCGAAAAGTCCCACTTAAAGAGATTAATAGACACTTCAAAAATAAATCTCTTTGGATTAAGAACAGAAGAACCAGTTACATCTCTTTTTTTCCCACCCTCATCTGATTTGAGTGTTTTACCAGAAGAAATAACCCCTCCTAAAGCCTTAATAGGTATAAAAGGATGCGATTTAAGTGCGATGAAATTGTTGGATTGGGTTTTTATGAATGGCTCTTATGTTGATCTCAACTTCCCCCATTTCTTTGGACAGAAATTAGTATAAATTAAAGTGATAAATTTTCAAGTTTAAGTTTTACCTCCTTGTTGGTAATATACCTCATAAGGTGTCTTGTACCCAAGAGCTTGATGAGGTC